>Ga0180301_10000946_pt1 | contig 22792 bp, 22 predicted proteins | sample GuaBasSediGuay16_FD_121797 | JGI IMG/M metagenome (GOLD analysis project Ga0180301, IMG submission 121797) | Subseafloor sediment microbial communities from Guaymas Basin, Gulf of California, Mexico - Guay16, Core 4569-2, 12-15 cm | ecosystem: Environmental > Aquatic > Marine > Hydrothermal...
AGCAGCCCAGAAGATCATGATCGCCCGGAGGGGAAATATAGAAAGGAAAGTAGAATTGGCCAAGAGTGTGGCTGGGATAAAGAGGGACAGGGACTTTGAAAAGATAGTAGGCAAAGATGAAGAAACCTACTGGGAGGAGTTGAGAAAAAGGATTAGGGAAACCCATAAAAGGTAGAAACCTGATGCTCACGATAAGGGTAAGGTATTGCGGCGGGTGCAACCCAGAGATCGATAGAAGCGGCTTGATCAGAAACCTGGAACAAGGCCTTAAAGCCAAGGGGGCAGAAGTAGTATTTGTCAATTACAGAGAAGCCCATGGGGATCTTCTTATTCTTATCAACGGGTGCAGACACGCGTGTCTTGAAGAAGAGTACTCAAACCTGGAAGAAGGGGTTCCGGTTCTATCCGTTAAGGGAGAAATGGTGGGCAACCAGTATATGAAAGAGACGGATATTGTGCCGTTTCTGGTTCAGAAAATTTTGGGCCTCCTTCGTGTCTAAAATCGGTTTTTTTGTAGAGCAGGGGAACGGGACATCTCCGAAGAGGAATATTTGTTAAAGGGAGGAGTTGGGATGAAAAAAGCGAAGGTATCCATAATCAAGACAAAACAAAACCCTGGATATGCGGAAATTTATGAGGCCGTGAAAAGGGCCTTGGACTTGATAGGTGGAATTGGAGACATCATAAAGTCGGGAGATTTGGTGCTTATTAATCCAAGCTGGGTGGCGCCTCCTGTAGAAAGGGAAGCAGGTTGTATCACTATTCCTGAAGTTCCCCGTGCCATTGCAGATATTGTCAGGGACCTGGGGGCCCGTCCGGTTATTGCGGAGTCTTCGGCTGTGGGCGTGGATACTGAAAAGGTTATACAGACATCCGGATATAAGGACCTAAGGGAAATGGGCTACGAGGTGATCAACCTGAAAAAGACTCCCCACGTAGATATACCTACCGACAATGGAAAGATATTTGACACAGTTGAATGCTGGGAACTTGTGCAACAGGCCGACGTTATCATCAGCGTCCCGAAGCTAAAGACCCATGACCAGACCGAAATGACCTGTGCCATAAAGAACCTCAAAGGCCTTTTGACAGACAAATGGAAACGACTTGAACACCAAGAAGGCTTGTTCGAGTCCGTGATAGATCTTCTGGGGGCCGTGAAGCCCAAACTTGCGGTGGTGGACGCCATTGTGTGCCAGGAAGGTGTAGGTCCGGTTTTTGGAAAACCTGTAGAAATGGATCTCATCGTGGCGGGAAAGGATCTGGTTGCCGTGGATTCTACTTGTGCCCAACTCATTGGATATGATCCTAGCGAGACCTTGCTAACAGTGAACGCGGCAGCCAGGGGTCTTGGAGTCATGGATCCTGGGCAAATTGAAATTCTCGGTGAAACTCTGGATAGGGTCAAGCGCCGGTTCCTGCGAGCTATTGAGGACGACCCCGTCCAAGTAGAAGATTTCCAGTTGATTCATGGGGAGGTTACCTGTACTGGTTGCCGGAACACAGTGATGAGCGCACTTATTGATATGAGGAATGCAGGCCAACTTGAGTATCTTCATGGAATAACAGTCCTCACGGGCGGCGCCCCTTTTCCAGAGGGAGTACCCCTGGAAAACATCGTGACCGTGGGCAAATGCATGCCCAAGGAATGCCGAACCCAAAGGCATGTGAAGGGCTGTCCACCCAACAATGCCTATGTGGTAAAGGCAATTATAGGTGATAGAGCCGAGGTAAAACGAATGTATGCTGATGATACCCTGGAAAAGACTGACTCGGAGGCAGGGAAGCTAGGAAGCTAGGAGGCTGGGATAAAGGCGGATCAGGATTCAGGCTCCAAGGAACAGAAAAAAGGAAAATTGGACACAAATCTGGGTGTAAAGTACTAAAAGGAGGTGCAACGTGATGGAATCAATTTTTGAATATATGGAAAATTATGATTATGAAAATCTATTCCTCTGTCAAGACAAGGATCTGAATTTTAAGGCAATTATTGCTATTCATGATACCACCCTGGGTCCGGCCACAGGGGGATGCCGCATGTGGCAGTATGAAAGTGAAATGGATGCGATAGAAGATGCGCTACGCCTGGCAAGAGGCATGACCTATAAATATGCAGCTGCGGGAGTTAACCTGGGAGGCGGAAAGGCCGTTATCATCGGGGATCCAGGGCGAAAGGATCGAGAGCCCATATTCAGGCTTCTGGGCAAATTCATTGACCGGCTTGGAGGGCTCTATATCACAGGGGAAGACGTGGGGACAACATTAAAGGACATGGAATACATACGTATGGAGACGCGGCATGTGGTCACCCTTCCCTCATATCTCGGCGGTGCAGGTGATATAGCCCCCATGACTGCCTTCGGGGTTATTCGGGCGATGCAGGCCTGCTGCAAGCGTGTCTATGGGCAAGACAGCCTGGAGGGAAAAGTAGTGGCAGTGCAAGGATTGGGGGCTGTGGGCCACAATATTGTGGGCCAGCTCCACGACCTTGGCGCCAAGCTGATTGTCAGTGATATTGACCCCAAAAAAGTTGAAAATATGACTGCCAGATATGGGGTTGAAAGTATAAGTCCCGAAAATATATATGATGTGGACTGCGATATCTTTTGCCCGTGTGCCTTGGGTGGAATCCTGAACGATAACACCCTGGACAGACTCAAGTGCAAGATTGTATGTGGGGCTGCCAACAATCAGCTTAAGGAGGAACGCCATGGAGAATTGATCGAAGAAAAGGGAATGGTCTACGCGCCCGACTATATAGCCAATGCAGGGGGAACCATATTTGACACGGATAGGCTGGAATCGGGCAATGTAAATAATGAACGAGGCAAAGAGAAGGTCTCTCGAATTTATGAAAATATGGAAAAGGTCTTTGAAATAGCAGACAGAGATAATATCCCCACGTATCTTGCGGCAGATCGCGTGGCAGAGGAAAGGATTCGTCAGGTGGCACAGGTCAAACGATATAGGGTCGATCCAAGACTGTAGTGATTAGAAAATCCTTGACAAGAGGCCCCAAAGAAGAATAATGGTTCTACCATTCCGAACCAGGGGGTTACAAGGCCAGTAGTGATTCATTGACTATTGCGTAGAATCTGATATAGAACTACATGATACGAATAAGAGGCTAACCCCCAATAAAAACGAGAAAATAAGGTTTCATAAGAAATTCGCAATGACCCTCATTCAGGTAATCATCAACAGCATTATCAGGGCCTCTGAATTGTCCCTCTTAGCTCTGGGCCTCACCATCGTATATGACATACTGAAATTCGCAAATTTCGCCCACACCGAACTTGCGATGATAGGTGCTTATCTCGCCTTTTTGCTGAATGTTGGGTTGGGGATTTCCATAGTGCCCGCCACTATCATTGCTTCCATCGCCACGGGCTTTCTCTCGATCCTGATCGACCGTGCTGTATTCAGACGAATGAGGGGCTCTATTGGTATCGTGGTTATGGTTACCTCCATGGGGGTAGGCATTGCCCTCAGGAACACCGTCAGGGCCATTTGGGGGCCTGATGCACGCAACTATGCGGTTCCACTTCAAAAACCCCTTATCACTCCGTGGTTCCGTATTACCCAACTCCAGATCTGGATTATTATTGTCGGCGTGCTCGCCATGGTGGCCTTTTACATTCTTCTTCATTACACGACCTTAGGAAAGGCAATGCGGGCCTCGTCTGATGATCCCGATCTTGCACAAGCAAGCGGAATAGCCACGGAAAAGATCATTACTTATGTCTGGTTCATCGCCATCAGCTTCGCCTCTCTGGGAGGTATTCTTATAGGTATGGAAACCTATGTACAACCGTACATGGGTTTCGCGATCATAATTCCTGTGTTTTGTGCCGCCATTATGGGGGGCATAGGGAATCCTTACGGGGCCATGTTGGGTGCCCTGGTGCTGGGATTTGCAGAAAACTTCGGACTTTACATCAATTTCGGGAAAGTCCTAAATTTGGGCGGATTACTTCCCTTTTCTAAAGACCTCTTCATTCCCACCGGTTACAAACCTGCCATCAGCTTTGTCATCCTCATCGTGGTACTTCTTGTCAGGCCCCGGGGTATCCTGGGTAAGAAGAAGGAGGGATAATGGGGTTTTTCAACTTTCTTATCTATCTGGCAATCATGATGGGAATATACGGCATCCTCAGCCTCAGTTTGAATTTGCAATACGGGTTCACTGGCCTGGCAAACTTTGGTCAGGTGGGATTTTTCTGCCTTGGGGCCTACATAACAACCATTATCACTCTGGCATTTGGTATGCCCTTTATTCTGGGACTCTTCGGCAGTATGGCGATAGCAGGGTTGTTCGGATATATTATAGCCATCCCCACGGCAGACCTTCGAGAAGATTACTGGGCTATTGTCACCTTGGCATCCGCAGAAATTGTCAGGATGTTTTTTCTAAACGAAGACTGGGTGGTTGGAGGAGGAGTTTACCGCGGAGGCGCCTTCGGCGTGGGGGGAATACCCCAGCCTTTCAAATCACACTTCTCTGCGCAGGCCTACCCTTTCTTCTATTTTGCAATTGTTCTTGTTTGCCTGCTCGCTGCCTACCTGATTATCAATAAACTAACCCGATCGCCATTCGGGAGGGTGTTGAAGAGTATCAGAGAGGGCGAGGACAGGCTTGCCCAGGCCATGGGAAAGGATGTGAAAGGGTTCCGCTTAAAAACCATGGCAGTGGGGGGCATGTTCGGGGGACTAGCAGGTTGCCTGTGGGCCCATTACTATGGGTTCATCAGTCCAAACCAATTTCTCCCACTTGAAACGTTTATCGTTTGGGCAATGGTGATTGTGGGAGGAAAGGGCAATAATAGAGGTTCGGTCTTCGGCGCGGTCATAATTATAATATTTTACCATTCCACACGGTACCTTAAGGACTATATACCAATTGAAGAGGTTACCCTGGCCAGCCTCAGGATGGTGGCAATCGGGATCCTCATTGTAATCGTGATGTTGTTCATGAAGGAAGGAATTATAAAAGAAAAGAAACCAATTTATTCAATGGTTCCAAATTCAGATCATGTTAAGGGTAATAGACCTTTATAAAAGCTTTGGAGGCATCCAGGCCCTAGCCGGGGTGAGCTTCGATGTGGAGAGGGGAAGCATTACCGGATTGATCGGGCCGAACGGCTCTGGAAAGAGCACATGCTTCAATGTCATATCAGGCTTTTATGCCAAGGACAGCGGGGAGATATATTTTCAAGGAAAAAGAATCGAAAATTTAGAACCCTTTCAAATTGCGAGGCTTGGAATCGGCAGGACCTTTCAGATCGCCGAGGCCCCAGAAAAGATGACGGTGATGGAAAACCTTTTGCTCGCCCCTAAGGCTCAAACAGGGGAAAGCATTTTCAATGTGTTTTTCAGATCCTCGAGGATAAAGCAGGAGACAGAGGAGCATCTGAAAAAGATTGTCAGCATATTGAAGCTTGTGCAATTGTATGACCTGAGAAATGAGTACGCAGGCAATCTTTCAGGAGGCCAAAGAAAACTTCTCTCTCTTGCAAGAATATTATTATTTGATCCATATTTGATCTTATTGGATGAACCAACAGCGGGCGTCAATCCCACACTGATCAATGATCTTATGGTGGCCATAAAAAGGCTGAGGGACGAAAGAGGCAAGACCATTCTGCTGGTTGAACATAATATGAGGGTGATCAGCCGGATATGTGATAAGGTAATAGTGCTCGACTCCGGCATTAAAATAGCTGAGGGTACTCCAAGAGAAATACAAAACAACGAAAAGGTCCTGGAAGCATATCTTTCGGGGAGTTCAAAGAAGCAGTTGTTTCATGAAGATACTGGAAGCTAAAGATATCGTCGCGGGATACCGCAAGTCCCAGATACTCCACGGCGTCTCCATTCATCTGGAGCGCAAGGAGGTTGTCACCATTATTGGACCTAATGGCGCCGGAAAATCCACGCTTTTAAAGGCTATTATGGGCTATATCTCAATATTTGGGGGAAAGGTTATTTGGAAAGGGGAAGACGTCACCTACTTGAAGCCATATGAAAAGGTCAAAAAGGGTTTCGGATATGTACCCCAACTCGGAAATGTTTTTCCTTCCTTGAGCGTATTGGAAAATCTACAAATGGGCGGGTTCACCCAGGACAAAAATACCATAAAGGAAAGGATGCAAAAGGCCTTCGAGCTATTTCCCATACTCAAACAGAAGCTAAATGCAAAGGCCGGAACCCTCAGTGGTGGGCAGAGACAGATGCTAGGAATGGCCAGGGCCTTGATGACAGACCCTGAACTGCTTTTGCTGGACGAACCCTCGGCCGGCCTTTCTCCAAAGGCATCTGAAGAAGTATTCTTGACCATTGCCGACATGCATGACAGGCTGGAAAAATCTATCATTATTATCGAGCAAGATGCCTATCAATCCCTAAGTATCTCTGACAGGGGATATGTGCTGGTGATGGGCAAAAACGAATTTGAGGATAAGGCCGAGCGCATTTTATCCAATCCAAAAATTAAAGAAGCCTATTTGGGAGGTTAAAAAAGAAAGGAGGTGAATGGTAGAGATCCTTCAACAGAGGGAGACTTATTCAGTAAACACTTTTGGCGAAAGGAGGCAGGAAATGAAAAGACTCGCTTTTTCCGTAGCAGGAGTAGCCTTTCTGGTGGTTATGCTCATTATGGGTATGCCGTCTTTGTCCAAGGCGGTGGAACCGGTGGTTATTGGTTCAATAGGCCCCTTGACTGGAACCAATGCAATTCAGGGGCAAGACATGAAAAGAGGGGAACAACTGGCCCTGGATGAGATTAACGCGGCTGGAGGAATTTACGGCCGTCCCTTAAAAATCCTGTGGGAAGATACGGAATCAAGTGCCAAGGGCGGCATGGCGGCCGTGCACAAACTGGTGGAAATAAACAAGGTCCACTTGATTTTGGGGGCATATTCAAGTGGGGTGAGTTTGCCTACTGGTCAATGGACCAATTCAAAAAAGGTCATCCAGATCGCCGAGGCTTCCACATCGCCGAAATTGAGAGACATTGGCCCGTATTTTTTCAATGTCATAGGTCTGGACGAAGTTATGGGGACAAAGCTGGCTCAATTTGCCCTTGAGAGCGGGGCCCAAACATTCGCCTCCATTACGGTCAACAACCCCTTTGGTATCGGCATTGAGATCTGGACCAAGAAGACCGTTGAGAGGGCTGGAAAGAAATGGGTGGAAGCGGTCCGCTACGACGAGAAGAAATCTGATTACCGGGCGGAATTGCAAAGGGTGTTTGCAAAAAACCCTGATGTGGTCTTCTTTACTGCATATGGAACGGAAAGCAAGCTGATACTTAAACAAGCCTATGAAATGGGTCTGAAACCCCGTTTGGGCTGGTATGCTGATTACATGACAATGTGGAGCAATGAAGTCATCCCGGAGACTGCCGAAGGGATAAAAGGCCTAGTTATTGGACCTAGCGGCGGAATTCGTTACAAGGAATATCATGCAAATTATAAGAAACGATTTGGTAAAAATGCCAAACAGACTGCATTCGGCGCTTATGCGTATGATGCTACATGGCTTGCAGCCCTTGCGCTGAACATGGCAGGTGCCACCAATACGGATGCAATAGCACAGGCTCTTTACGCTGTCAGCAAGATTTACAAAGGGGTCACCGGTGACAAGACATTTGACAAGGATGGGATGCAGGTCACGGATTACTATCAGAGGATGGTTTACAAGAACGGAAAGCTGGTTCCATATAAATAGGATCCATTCAGGGATTCCGGGACACCCCTGTCCGCCTATGTGCGGGCAGGGGTGTTTTTTTTTTTTGCCCAAGACTGACCCTGAGCTCACCTTCCTTTGGTGTTCTGCTTGGTCGCGGCCAACTTCTGACTGGGTATTGCTAGATTCAGAAAAAGACCAGGAACTCACAACTTTTTTCTTGACAATCCTTGGGTAACAGGTAAACTGGTATGACCTTCAGCAGTTATGAACAGCTTTAGTATGGATCTTGATAACCTGTCTTCAATTAGGTGTATGGTAGAGGATCCAGAGTTCAAAATGACACATCAAAACGGGAGTCAACAGTGAAAAAGGATATCATTAAACGGAATACTACGGCTGAGCTCGTGATAGAAAAGATTCTGAACATGATAAAGGATGGGGATTTGTCAGTGGGAGATAGGCTACCGCCTGCACAGAAGCTCCAACAGATATTCGGGGTCGGCCGCTCATCCATTCGTGAGGCCGTGAGAGGATTGAGTGTCTTGGGTTACCTTGAAATCCTCCCGGGAAAAGGAACTTTTGTCAAGAAAACTGGCCTGCCTATTGGCTTGTCTGATAAAGGTCTCAAGGAGATTTTGGAGTCAGAACCCATATTTGACATTATGGAGGCCCGGGATTGTCTGGAATCTAAGAGCGCACAACTGGCAGCGGAAAGGGCGGACCCGGTTCAGATAGAAAAAATGAAAAAGGCTATAACAAGAATGCAGGAGCCCAATGCAAGTCTGGAGGCCATAAGCCGGGCTGACCTGGAATTTCACCTTCTCCTTGCAGAGGCCTCGGGAAACGACGTCATTCATGAGATAATGAAGCTTCTGATCCAGAAGATGGAGGTTTTTGCTGACAAGTTTTGGGCGACCCTTCCCTCGGCACGTGACCGAGCAATCTCCACGGCCAACCAAGTCATAACATACGTTTCCAAAGGAGACGGTCGCAGGGCTGCGGAGAGCATAAAGGATCATCTGGAGCTAGTGACCGATCAGCTCAAGGCCGTCATATCGGAAAGCGCCTTTGAATCCGAAAAAGAACATTTGAAGTAGGGGTGAAATCAGATGAGAAGAGGTTACTGGCAAAGGCAGCTAAGGGTAGATCTGACAGAGAGAAAAATCTCGGTCGAATCTATCGAGGAGGAGGATCTTAGGCGATTTGTGGGGGGAGCGGGGCTTGCCTCAAAAATATTGTTGGATGAGGTGCCCGGAAAAATTGATCCTTACGGCCCTGATAATATTGCCGTTTTCGCCACTGGGCCCTTTCAAGGACCGGCCATACCAGGTGGTGCTAAGTTCAGTATTGCGGGGATTTCACCCGTAACAGGCACCTTCGGCGATACAGCTGCTGGTGCTGATTGGGGGCCTTCCTTAAAGGATGCGGGCTATGACATTCTCGTAATTAAGGGCGCTTCCGAAAAACCGGTGTATCTCCACATTGTTGACGACGACATTCAAATCAAGGATGCGTCAAATTTGTGGGGAAAGGACAGCTACGAGACCATTGATGCGATTCATCATGAAACCGGTGACAAGAAGTTGAGTATTGCCTCCATAGGACCGGCAGGCGAAAAACAGGTAGCCATTGCCTGTGTTGTGGTGGACAAACACAGTTTTGCAGGACGATGCGGCCTAGGGGCCGTCATGGGGTCCAAAGGCCTAAAGGCGATCGCGGTCAGAGGAACTCAAAAGGCCAAATTACATGACCCAAATAAAACAGGATCGCTCATCAGGCAGTATCAGCAACGGATTCTGAAGGAGGTAAATGAGAACGGATTTAGGGAACACGGAACTCCGGGCTTGTGTGAAACCGCCGAAAGCCTTGGGGACATGCCGATTAAGTACTGGCAGGGCGATGTCTGGCCCGAAGGAGCCAAGAGGCTGGGCGCACCCAACTCCACAAGAGTGTTAAACGCCACCCCCTACCCTTGCAAATTTTGCCCAATAGGGTGTCATCGCAAGATTACCGTAAAAGACCCTCCAGGATATGCTGTTGAAGGGGTGGGCCCTGAATATGAAACATACGGCATGATGGGCACTAATCTACTCATCGATGATCCCAAAGTGGTCGCCAAGGCCAATGACATGGCCAACCGTTTGGGACTCGATACGATCTCAGCAGGAGCCATGGTCGGATTTGCAATCGAGTGTTTTGAAAGAGGCTGGCTCACAACCAAAGATACTGACGGTCTGGAGCTGAAATGGGGAGACCCTGAAGTTCTGTTTTCATTGTTGGACCAAATTGGCAACAAAAAGGGCTTTGGGTCCATATTTTCAGCCGGGACATTAAAAGCTGCCCAGAAGATTGGCGGCGAGGCAGTAGATATAGTAGTGCACTGTAAGGGATTGGATTTCCCAGCCCACGATGCCCGTTCTTGCATCTCTCTAGCTCCCACCTATGCTACTGGTACACGCGGGGCCTGTCACTTCAGGGGAGCATGTGAGGATGTGGAAATGGGTGGCTTCTTCATACCCGAGATCGGCATCACGGAAGGCGTTGTAAAATTTTTCGAGAGCGAAAATCAAAGCATGGTGTCGGCCAGGTGTCAGGACTATTTCGCCCTTCTCAACTCCCTGGTCCTATGTGCCTTTATGGCCGATGGTGGTGGTATGTCGTTTACAGAAATCAAAGACCTTTTCAATGCGGTTACCGGATGGGAGTATTCCATTCAGGATCTGATGGATGCGGGTGAGCGGATCTTTACTGTTCAGCGTCTTATCAATATCCGGGACGGTTACAATGCAAAATCAGATATTTTGCCGAAAAAGATGTTCCAGCCGGCCAAAGAGGGATTCAGAGCAGGTAAGGTGCCACCGTTTAAGAAACTAATGGAAGACTATTACACCCTCCGGGGTTGGAATGACAAAGGCGAACCAACCGCGACCACTTTGGATAGGTTAGGGCTATAATCTTTTGGTTATGCAGTGCCAAATAGGATTCTAGATGTAGTGGCTGAAACTCTGCTCCCGAACAGTATTCTTTTCCTTCCCGGAACGGGAAAATCGATCTTATAAGTACTTTTCATGGAAGTCAGTGTAAAGCTCATATCCATCTTCACCAAATACGGGAAGAATCTTGATAATGGAACAGTGATATTGAAAGAGGGTGACACAGTAGCGACTCTTGCGCAGAGGTTAGGACTGCCTATGAAATATGTAAGACTTGTCTTTGTTAACGGAAAACAGGTGGGCTTGGACTATACTCTATCCCAGGGCGATAGCGTTTTTTTCCTCCCCCCTGCTCTGGGGGGAGGATAGCTATCATTGGGGCCTAAACACGGCTTTGAGGTTTATCTGAACCGAGAAAGCCATTCAAGAAAGGGGGTGAACAGGGGAATCGTTGAAAAAGATAGCCGGTCATATTGTGAGACACCCAATAGTTTATGCATTCAATCAATTCAGAGGAGGGTCCAAAGATGAGAAAACTTGCCTTCATGATAACAATTGCAGTGTTGCTGTGCCTTGTCATCGGCCTTAATATCCCCGATGCCAAAGAGCCCGTCAAAATCGGTATCCTGTGCCCCATCACAGGAACACAGGCAGTTATGTCCGAAGATTTGCTTACGGGATTTAAGCTGGCCCAGGAAGAGATTAACGCCGCTGGCGGCATACTCGGGAGGCCCGTAAAATTGATTGTTGAGGACACCGAGACCCGTCCGGCAGCCGGTATGGATGCGGCACGAAAGCTTATAGAGGTTGATAAGGTCAAGATTATTTCCGGCGGTTTCTCGAGCGGGGTGGCCCTGCCCATTGCAAAGTACTGCCAGCAACACAAAATATTAGCCGTCTTCCAGCCTCCCACATCCCCACTTTTTCGCCATGTAGGTTCTTATATTTTCCTCACAAACGTACTGGACAATTACAAGGGCAAGGTGATCGCCGATTTCGCGGTGGAGGATTCGGGAAAGACCAGATTCGCAACCATGTTTATGAACAACGCTTTCGGCAAGGCGTTGATGGATGAGACCTTGAAAAACTTGAAAAAGCATGGGGTACAGGTTGTAACCAAGGTTGTTTATGAATTGAACAAGGTTGATTACAAGGCCGAACTTCAGAGGCTCTTCTCAAAAAAACCGGAGGTAGTCATAGCCACATTTTATGCCAAAGAGGGCCTGGTCACTGCGAAGCAGGCATATGAAATGGGGCTGCTGAATGTGAACCAAGTGCCCTGGTATGTTCCTGAAATGACATCTAGCTTTGCGAGTGCTATTAAGGAAATCCCTCAGGTTCTTGAAGGTATAAAGGGGCTCAACCCACTTCAACCCGGCGCCTTGTTTATGGAAAAGTTCAAGAAGAAAATGGGGCGCGAGCCTATAACGGCCTATGCCGCAATGAACTATGATGCATTGATCATGATTGCCATGGCTGCCAATTTTGCCCATTCAACAGACCCGACAAAAGTAAGAGATGCACTCTGGAAGATTGACGACTGGTACAGAGGGCAGTCTACCGGAGGCGACAAACGATTTGACAAAGACGGTATGCAGGGCTATGGAAAGTACGCTAAGGTCATAATCAAAAACGGCAAAATAGTACCTTATAAGAAATAGAAACCATGGATTGGTGAACCTGGGTTGCTACACCCACTAACTGCTCGTATGGATACATAAAATTCCCACCGGCTTGGCATTTAGGCTGGTGGGAATTTTACATAGCCTAAGTGGATTATTACAGTCAAAAGACCGACAGGTTGGGGCATTATGGAAATTTCACAAATTATTGTAAACAGCCTCATTAGGGCCTCCGAATTAAGTCTGCTAGCCATAGGACTTACTATGGTCTTTGATATACTTAAATTTGCCAATTTTGCTCACGCGGACTACGCGGTTTTGGGAAGCTTTCTTACGTACTCATTCAATCAAGGTTTAGGAATACCATTATTGGTTGCGATAGTTATAGCCGCTATTCTCACGGGAGTATTTGGAATCGGAATAGATAAGATACTGTTCAAAAGGTTAAGAACAATGGGCGTCCAGCCCGTGTCTCTAATGATTGTCTCCATGGGAGTGGCAATTGCTCTGCGAAATATCTTACGTTTAATATGGTCAAGCAGGACAAAGACGTACCATATCGCCATTAAACAACCTTTTGAGATACTGGGGGCCAGAATTACTGCGCTACAATTGGAGATAATCTTTGCAGGCTTGCTTTCAATGGTCGCTTTTCATCTCCTACTCCATAGGACAACGTTTGGGAAGGCATTGCGGGCGATATCTGATAATAGGGCACTTGCGAGTGCCTGTGCCATTGATTCTGAAAAGATGATTAAGTGGATGTGGTTTATTGCCTCCGCATACGGAGTTATAGGCGGTACGATGATAGCAATGGAGCATGTACTGTACCCGAGGCTTGGTTTCGACATTCTAATCCCCATTTTTTGCGCTGCAATTTTGGGAGGAATAGGCAATCCTTACGGAGCCATGTTAGGCGCCTTGATCCTCGCCTTTGCCGAAAATATAGCCCTGGCCCTTGATCTAAAATGGTTATTGAACCTCGGCGGTTTGTTTCACTTTGAATCTATTCAGCTAAACACAGGCTACAAACCTGCAGTGAGTTTTGTCATACTTATATTCGTGTTACTCTTGAAACCAACTGGTATCTTGAGAAAGGAATAAAAGGAATAATATGACAATAGTAAATTTTATAATTTACTTTATGATAATGGTGGGCATCTACGCTTTATTGTCCATGAGTCTCAACTTCCAGGTGGGCTATGCTGGTCTAATAAATTTTGGCCAGGTCGTCTTTTTCTGCATAGGTGCATACACCTCATCTCTATTGGCAACGAAGACAGGCCTGCCACTGCTGTTCTGCTTTTTATCAGCAATGATTGTGAGCGGTTTTTTTGGTTATGTGATGAGCATACCCACTAAATCCCTAAAATCTGACTACTGGGCAATTGCGACACTGGCAGCTGCAGAAGTAATACGACTGGTGGCTTTAAATGAAGGGTGGCTAACAGGTGGGCCATTCGGGGTTATGAGCATTCCACAGCCTCTTCAATCGCTATTTTCAATGGAAAATTACCCACTTTTCTATCTACTTCTTGTGGCTATGTGCGTCGTGGGGGTTTACTTCTGTCTCACTTTGATTACAGACTCTCCATTCGGTAGAGATCTTAAGGCAATTAGGGAAGAAGAGGACTTATGTCTCAGTCTAGGCAAAAATACCCGAGCACTCAAATTGCAAGCTATGATAGTTGCCGGGATGGTCGGGGGGCTGGCCGGAGCCCTATTTGCTCACTACATAACGTACATTTCTCCTGAAAATTTTTGGCCAATTGAGACATTTTTGATGTGGGCAATGATTATTGTAGGAGGCAGAGGAAACCATGCTGGAGCCATTCTTGGCGCTGCATTAATACAACTATTTAATGTCTCTACGAGATTCATTGGCGCATACGTGGCATTGGGCTCTGACTCCATGGCATCCTTGCGCATGATTATTATTGGCCTTCTCATAATTATTTTTGTTTCATACCGGCCAGAAGGGCTCATAAAGGAAAAGAAAAAGGTTTATCACTTAAGAACCAGCCAAGAGGAGTAGCCATTCCTATGCTAAAAGTAAAAAACCTGCAAAAGAATTTCGGAAACCTTCGGGCATTGGATAACGTTTCTCTTGAGGTGGAAGGCAACTCAGTCGTAGGCTTGATAGGGCCTAACGGTTCAGGTAAAAGCACCTTATTTAATGTGGTATCAGGCTTTTATGAGAAGGACAGGGGTGAAATATATTTCAAGGGGGAGAGAATAGACGGATTGACACCTGACGCGATTGCCAAGAAAGGCCTGTGCCGAACCTTCCAGATTGCCAAGGCCCCCGAGAAATTTACAGTCCTGGAAAATATGCTCCTAGCTGCTGAGAGGCAGGTAGGAGAAAACCCGTTTGCTGCTCTATTCGCCCGTAGGCGAATCAATCCAGTCGAAAAGAAAAATGTGGAAAGGGCGATTGAGCTACTCGAAATCTTGCAACTGATTGATTTAAAAAATGAGTATGCAGGAGACCTGTCTGGGGGGCAGAAAAAACTCCTCTCGCTAGGAAGGATCTTTATGCGAAACCCAGATATGATTCTTTTGGATGAGCCTACTGCAGGAGTCAATCCGACATTAACCATGCAACTTATTAAGGTGATACGAGAACTCCAAAAGAAGGAACATAAATCGGTTCTCATTATTGAGCACAGCATGAAGGTCATAAGCAGTATTTGCGATAAGGTCTTTGTTTTGAATTTTGGTCAAGTAATAGCAGAGGGGACCCCCGATGAAATTCAGCAAAACGACAAAGTGCTTGACGCTTACCTAGGATGTGCCTAACCAGGTTTTATTGCTAGGAGGTTTAAGGCCTATGGCTTTATTGGAAGTAAGTGATGTAGTATCAGGTTACGGCAAAACGGATATTCTTCACGGTGTCTCTATAAGTGTAGAAAAAGATGAAATAGTCACGATAATCGGGCCGAACGGTGCAGGGAAATCAACACTGTTCAAGACAATAATGGGATATCTTTTGCCCCGGGCTGGGAAAATAACTTTTTTGGGCGAAGATGTAACAAAGCTACCACCTAACAAGAAGGTAGAAAAGGGTATTGCTTATGTTCCACAGTTGGAAAACGTTTTCCCTTCCCTAACAATCCAGGAAAATCTGGAGATGGGAGGGTATTCTAAAGACAAAGACAAGCAAAGAAAAGGAATAGAACGAGCATTCGAAACTTTTCCCATACTCGCAAGCAGGAGAATGCAACGGGCGAAATCCCTGAGCGGTGGGGAGAGGCAAATGCTTGCCATGAGTATCGCGCTCATGACAGAGCCCGCCCTCCTTCTGTTGGACGAACCGTCTGCAGGCCTCTCACCCAAGGTTACCGAAGAAGTCTTCAATCAAATCAACCGGCTCCATGATAAAGGAATAGCCATCCTGATTATTGAACAAGATGCGCATAGATCCCTGAAAATATCTGACAGGGGTTATGTTCTCGCTATGGGACAAAACTATTTTGACGGACCCGCAGATTCAATACTAAATGACGAAAAAATACGAGAGGCCTTTTTGGGCGGATGATTGTTTTTTCCCGTCATAATAGGCTGCCTATTCTTCTACTCCTTAGATATGGGCACGGAATAAGTCATGAGATTTGACAGACTATTGACAACCATAGATGCTCATGCAGAAGGCAACCCTGAGCGGGTGGTACTAAGTGGAATACCTTACATTCCCGGCAGCACCATGTTGGAGAAATCCAAGTATGTTCGCAGCAATTTAGACTATCTTCGCACATTCCTGGTCCATGAGCCCAGGGGACACAGCAATATGTACGCTGCCCTTGTTGTGCCACCCTGTGATCGAAGGGCCGATTTTGGGGTGATATACATGGAACCAGGAGGATATGTTACCATGTGCGGGCACGGAACCATTGCAGTGTGCACTGTTCTTATTGAGACAGGCGTCATTCAACCAATGGAGCCGGAAACCGAAATTGTGCTGGACACCCCTGCAGGACTTATTCAGGCAAGGGTAGAGGTAAAGGGAGGAAAGGCAGTATCTGTTACGATCCAAAATGTCCCTTCGTTCCTTTATATGAAAGATGTTATTGTAGAAGTAGACGAAATCGGCAAGGTAAAAACTGATATAGCCTATGGAGGTAATTTTTATGCCATTCTGGAGGCTCAAAGTGTTGGTCTGGAGATTAGATCTGATCAGGTGCACAAAATAATAGCATTCGGGACCAAAATATGGCGTGCAGTCAATGAAGAAATTGAGATTCATCATCCAGAAAAGCCAGAAATAGATTGTGTTAACTATGTAGAATTTTCTGCTCCGGCGACGAATCCAAAGGCAAATATGAAGAACGCGGTGGTTGTGCCACCTGGAGGCATAGATCGTTCTCCCTGTGGAACAGGAACAAGTGCAAAAATGGCCATACTCCATGCAAAAGGAGAACTTGCTTTGGGAGAGGAATTCGTCCACGAAAGCATTATTGGAAGCTTATTCTACGGCAAACTCACAAGAGAGACGCAAGTTGGCGGTTATCAGGCGGTCGTGCCTACCATACGAGGAAGTGCCTATATAACGGGCATCCACCAATTTGTTGTTGACCCTGAGGATCCATTTCCCAAGGGGTTCCAGCTCGGAAAGGCTGAAAAGCTTTATGGCTTTGAATTTAGAACCGGATAAATCCAGAGAAAAGTGATACTAATTATAATAAAAGGAGGAGTAGCACCTTGAAAGAACTTAAAGGAATTTGTGTTGCCTTGTGCACCCCATTTACCCAGGACGGGGAAAAGGTGGATGAAACAGCATTAAGAGACCATATAGATTCTATGCTGGAAGCCGGGATTCATATTATCCTGGTATGTGGGGGTACAGGCGAGTTCGCCTATTTAAGACCCGAGGAGAGGAAAAAAATAACGGAAATTGCCTCAAAACATATTGATGGCAGAGCAGGGTTCATGGTGCAGACGTCTGCCATCAATACGGCCGATGCCATAGAATACGCACGGCATGCAGAAGGAGAAGGCGCAGATTGTCTCCTTATTCTGCCCCCTTATTTTGAAGGCCCCGATAATGAAGGGGTCTACTATCACTACGAGAAAATTTCTGAAGCCATTAACATTCCCATTATGGTTTACAATATCCCGGTCCATTCCGGTATTGACATAACTCCCTCCTTTTTCAAGCGGCTCATGGAAATAGACAATGTAAAATACATTAAAGATAGCACCGGTGATATTATCCGGATACAGGAATTGCTCGCAATAGGGGCAAGAGTATTCAATGGGGGGGATCCCATTGCATTTTTCAGCCTCCTGGCGGGATGTCCCGGGTGTGTATGGGGGGCACCCAACGCCATGCCGAGGGAAGCTGTCGATCTTTATAACTATGTGACCTCGGGAAAGCTTGAGAAGGCAAGGGAGCTTTGGAAGCGCATGTTTCCGGCCAACCTGTTTTTCTGGACCCACGTGTACAATGCATCGGTTAAGGCAGCCACAAATCTATCAGGGAGGAAAGTGGGACCATGCCGTAAACCTGTTCTGCCTTTGACGGAAAAAGAGATGATTGATCTTAAAAAGGCCCTTCAACCTTTGGGGATTTAGGCTGATATTGAGGGCCTTGACTTCCTGTGAACACTTTGCCCTTGTTAAAATCCAAATACGAGGGGGTGGCTTCAAATGAAGATAAACCGAGTATTTTCAACAATTGACACGCACACGGGAGGAGAGCCCACCAGAACCATTATAGGCGGGCTTCCTTACATTCCTGGCAAGACCATTGTAGAAAAAATGCATTATTTGAAAGAAAACATGGATTGGATACGGACATCACTCATGTTCGAACCCAGAGGACACAGTGTGATGTCAGGCGTTATTTTAACAGAGCCAACACATCCAGAAGCTGATATCGGTGTTATCTTTATTGAAACCGGCGGTTATTTGCCCATGTGCGGGCATGACACTATCGGGGTCAGTACGGCACTGGTTGAGACGGGCATGATAACAGTAGAAGAGCCCTTCACATATATAACCTTGGATACGCCTGCCGGACTTACGCGCGTCAAGGTACACGTGGAAAACGGTAAGGCCAGGTCGGTAACCTTTAGAAATATTCCGTCCTTTGTTTTTGCCAAAGATGTCGAAGTTTATGTGCCGGGATTTGGAAAGATCAAGATGGACGTGTCATACGGCGGAAACGTTTACGCCATACTTCCCGCAGATGCTGTGGAGCTGGAAATTCTCCCGGAAAACGCAAGTGAAATAATCCAAAAGGGAAGAATGGTCAGGGATGCGGTGAATAGCCAGGTGAGAATCCAACACCCGGAAAAACCCTTCGTAAATGAATGCACCCATGTTCAATTTTACGGAAAGCCCAGCGCGCCGGATGCCGACCTGAAGAACACGGTCTTCTTTGCGGACAGCGGAATTGATCGTTCTCCTTGCGGTACTGGAACCTCTGCAAAGGTAGCGACCTTATATGCAAAGGGAGAACTCAAATTGAACGAGGAATTTGTCCACGAAAGTATCATAGGAAGCATTTTTGTGGCGCGGGCGGTCGAGGAAGCCAAGGTGGGCCCTTATGAGGCAATTGTTCCGGAAGTAACAGGAAGCGCCTATGTCACGGGAATGAGCCAGTTCGTTATAGATCCCGATGACCCCCACAGAAATGGCTTCCTCTTGAGTTGAAAGGAGAGCATTAATATGAATAAATTGAAAGGCGTATTTACAGTAATGGTTACCCCCTTTGACCCTGAAGGAAAGATAGACGAGCAGGGACTTCGGGCAAACATTGACTGGTACATACAAGAAGGGATACATGGTGTCATCTGCCTGGGAAGCACCGGCGAATTTACCAGCCTCTCCCCAGAAGAGCGAAGGAAGGTTATTGACCTCACAATGGATCAAGTTAATGGACGGGTTCCGGTGATAGCAGGCACGGCTGCCAATGCGACTCACGAGGCGGTTCAAATGACTCAATACGCACAAGAAGCGGGGGCAAATGCTGCCATAATAGTTACCCCATTTTACGGAATGCCCACGCAGGAAGACCTTTTTGACCACTATAAGTCAATATCGGAACGCGTCACCATCCCTATTATGCTTTATAACAATCCCTGGTACTCGGGTGTGGATATGTTGCCCTCCACTGTCGAAAAACTGGCAAGGTATGACAATATCCTGTACATCAAAGAAAGCACGGGGGACATTAAGAGAATACATGAAATAATGCGCCGCTGCGGCAACAGGATAGATGTCTGGTGTGGTTGTGATGATTTGGTCTATGAAAGCCTGTTGTTGGGGTGCGGTGGTTGGGTGGCCCCGATCGCGAATTTCATGCCCAAGAAATCCGTGGAATTGTTCAACTTGGTTGAGAGCGGTGCATTTAAAGAGGCGAGGGAGCTTTTTTTTAGGATGCTCCCTCTGCTGAGCTATCTGGAAGAAGGACAACTCGTTTCAAAGGTAAAGGAAGCCATGAACCAGATCGGCCTTGCCGGCGGACATCCGAGAAAGCCGTTTCTCCCTATTAATGACCAACAAAAGGGCCTATTAAAAGAAATGTTAGCGGATTTTGGTCTCATTTGATCTGGCTCAGTCGCCAAACTGGTCTCTACCTTAAGATCGATCTGCCTATGACGCCAAATGATCACTTTCGGGACAGACAATGACCGGTAAAAAAACTGCTGAAGTGGTTGTCATCGGTGGCGGAGTAGTGGGATCTGCGGTCACCTATTTCCTGGCCCGGAACAATCTTGACGTTATTCTCCTGGAAAAAGGGGCCATTGCTTCGGGAACATCCGGCAGATGCGAGGGCGATGTCCTGGTCTGCGATAAGGAGCCCGGCTTCGATTGCAGATTGGCAAAACTCAGCCTGGACCTATTCCCCCAAATAGCAAGCGAACTGGATTATGATATCGGCTGGACCCAAAAAGGCAGTCTACTTGCCATTGAGAACGAAGAAGAAATGGAAGCAGCAAGGAAATTCTGCACGCAATTGGCCGCCGAGGGGCTCCCTGTAAGAATTCTAGACCGTAACGAAGTTCTGGAAATCGAACCGAATCTGGCGAAGGATATCGTGGGTGGTTTGGAAACGGGTTGTGACGGATCGCTTTATCCAATGGGATTAGCATACGGACTCCTCTCTGATGCAAAAAAAAGGGGGGCTCAGATCCTTACCCACAATCCTGTCGTGGACATAAAAAGAGACAGTAACGGAAATATCCAAAAGGTGATTGCTCGCAATGGTGACATTATCACTCGACGGGTTGTCAACGCCGCAGGTGTCTGGGCCCCGGCAATCGGGAAGATGGTAGGCCTGAATATCCCCATAAAACCTAGGCAGGGTCAGATGTTAGTCTCGGAGCGTACTTTCCCGGTGGCCCGTCGAAAAGTCATGGAATTTGGCTACATGATGGCAAAATTCGGGGGCGGGTCCTATGCACGAAGGGTCTCACCTGAAATGGAAGAATTTGGAATAGCCCTGGTTTTTGAACCAACTGAGGCCCAAAATTTCTTGATAGGGAGCAGCCGCCGATTTGTTGGAATGGATACTTCATGTGACATAAGAGTGTTGCGAGCGATTGCCGAGAGGGCCATTCGTTTTTTTCCTGCCATTAGAGACATAAATATTATCAGGAGTTATGCCGGGCTCAGGCCTTATACCCCAGACCATCTCCCCATCATATCAAAAACGGAGGTGCCTGGATTTTACGTGGTAGCAGGCCACGAGGGAGATGGCATAGGGCTATCCCTTATCACTGGAAAGTTGATCACACAGATGATTTGCGGCGAACCTCTTGACATAAACACGGACCCATTAAGACTGAGCCGTTTTCAAGAGGGAGAAAATGTCCTCCGAAAAGAGACGAAACCGACATCCTAAAGCGGAACAGAACCATACCTTTCAAATTGAGGTGGATGGCAAGAAGATTGTGGCTCGTGCCGGACAGACGATTGCCGAAGCTATACTGGACAATGGCTTGAAGGTGTTTCGTAGGACTAGGAACGGCGCCCCTAGGAGTTTTTATTGTGGTATGGGTGTCTGCTACGAGTGTCGAATGATCGTAAACGGCGCCCCTAATGTGCGTACATGTATGACACCTGCAACGCCAGGGTGCAAGGTGGTCAGTCAGGATGAGTCACTCATGAAGGTGGAGTGGTGAAAGAGTTTGACCTAGCCATAATTGGAGCTGGCCCGGCAGGAATCTCGGCGGCGGTGGAAGCGGCTACCATGGGTGCCTCTGTGGCCCTTATTGACGAAAACTCGCTGCCAGGTGGGAAGGTGTTCGCGCACACGGATAACCATCTGGACCCATTCGAGAGGGGGATTAGATCTCAACTACTTCACCACCTGGAAAAGGTGGCACACAAGGTAGCTGTTTTCCTGGAAACAGAGGTGTGGAACATCCTGGACCAGTGGATTGTGAGCCTTTACCAAAGAGGATTATCTGGGAGCGGACTGACAGACATAAAGGCCAGAAAGCTGATCATCTCGATAGGGGCCCTAGAGCGGATATTGCCCTTTCCGGGATGGACGCTTCCCGGGGTCTTTTCAGCGGGGGGGCTGAATAGGCTTGCCAAAATGGGTATTGTACCCGGCAAAAGGATTTTGATCGCCGGATCCGGACCTTTGCAAATCGTCCTGGCCCACAACCTGCTCAATGCAGGAGCATCAATCATAGGCATCGTCAACGTCACCTCCCCTCGACGCATTTCAGCGAGGGGTCTGGAGCTGATCTCGGCCGTCAATCGGTTGGTGTTGAAATCCGGTTTGAATTATCTGATCAATATTAAGAGGCACAAGATACCGATTTATTTCTCTCACGCCATTTCAAGGGCATACGGGATCAATGAGGTTGAGGGAGCGACGATAGTACGGGTTGATAAATCCCATAGGCCGATTAGGGGAACGGAAAAACAAATCACCACGGATTGCATTGGATATGGCTTTGGCCTTATTCCCTCTGTCGATATAACCAGGCTTTGTGGATGCGATCATGTTTTTGATGAAGAGCTAGCCTACTGGAGACCTAAGCTAAACGAAAGGATGGAGACCTCGAAACCGGGAATATTTGTGGCAGGGGATTGCCTCACTGTCAAAGGCTATCTAGCGGCCATTGAGGAAGGGAAAACAGCAGCAACGGAGGCCTGCATCCAACTCGGCTTTACCAACAGAAAGCATTCAGGTGCATCACTGGCTGTTTCGGCGAAAAGGTTGAAACGCTTTAAGCGATTTGCTCGAGCCATAGAAGCTGTCTCAAGGCCGCACTCCGGCCTTCTTGATATCATATCCGACGATACCGTGGTCTGTCGATGTGAAGAGGTAACATTAAGGGACATCCGGTCCGCCGTGGCCGAAGGTGCCAGGGACGTAAACGATATCAAGAGAAGGACACGTCTGGGGATGGGGCACTGCCAGGGCCGCTTTTGTGGACAGGTCATAAACGAATTGATTTGGAAACTGACCGGAAATATCGGAAAAAGAGAAATGTTTACCCCTAGAATACCTGCAAGACCAATTCCGTTCGGAATCCTTGCAGGGGAATGTGGAAGTTAAGATGACTTATCGATCGAAACGCAACA
>Ga0180301_10000947_pt1 | contig 22737 bp, 19 predicted proteins | sample GuaBasSediGuay16_FD_121797 | JGI IMG/M metagenome (GOLD analysis project Ga0180301, IMG submission 121797) | Subseafloor sediment microbial communities from Guaymas Basin, Gulf of California, Mexico - Guay16, Core 4569-2, 12-15 cm | ecosystem: Environmental > Aquatic > Marine > Hydrothermal...
CTTCGCCTATGGTGAAAACCGTGGTCAACAAGCTGTTAACCAATGCATAAAACATGAACCATGCCAAGCTCAACGCCTCACTAGGGCCATGCATTAGCCTGACCAAGGGCCCTCTCACTCCAACTCCTAGTGAGTGGGCTAACATCAGTCCTACCATCCATGCTGTCCAAGGCATAATGATAGGCACCATTAGGGCTCTATGTAAAGGTCCTATGAGTAGTGGCCTCATGTAGCTTTGCAGATGAATTCTCCTTCTCATCATCAAGTCAGTCACTAGTACTGCAAACATTGGGGCATACATGACGATGATAAGAGCTTGTTGTGATGGAACACCATGCACTAGCATCATATAGGCAAGAAGTGTTGTCATTGAATAGCACGATGCTGTAAAGAGTAGAAGCTCACTCACTTCCCCAAGTCTTCTCATCATCTCCCTTTTCTAAGCAGGAAATGTCTGAAGCTCTCTTAACCTTAACCATCCAGCTGAACCTTGGCAGCTTCTCTAGGGAATAAAAATATGACTGAGTACAATTTCAAGTGGTGGAGTGGTAATGTGTACGTTGCTACTGCTCTACAAGGTGATCGAAGACTACCCCATAATAGCTCTCCACAACAGGTACACCCCTAAGGGCACTCGTGAATATCGACCTCAGGTGTTGAAATTAAGGTATAAGGTATATTGTCCCCTAGACCTTCAAGTTAAAGGCTCATGGATAGGCTTCAATGAACAAGGCCTTCTTGCTGCTGTCACCGACCAACATACAGGAGATGAAGTGAAGCCAAGAAGAAGCAGAGGAGTTCTCCTGCTTGACATCCTTGGTAATTATGAATCAGCTAAGGAAGCCAAGGACTATCTAGTGCGTGAGCTGCCAAGAGGAGGTTATAGAAAGTGCAACTTCGTAGTGGCAGATAAAGAGCATGCATATCATCTGATATATGACCAAGAAGTGACGATTCGGGAAATAAAGCCTGGCCCCTATGTGGTCACTAACATAACCCTGCTTCCCACCACCAAGTTAACTGATGAAGTAAAACAGACAGCGGAGCGTGCTAAGAAGCGAAGTGATAGAGCTCTAGAGCTAGCTAGAGAGCTGCTCAAGATATGTGAGAATCAGCCCTCTCCACTTAAGACAGTAGTCGAGGGACTTGAGAATATTGCTCGTGATCACGCCTATGGCGAGTCAATTGAATCCATATGTCTTCATGACGACTACTGGACTACTTCGTCATCTACTATAATAATTATTAATAAGGATATTAAGGAATCGAGAATCCTCTACTGTAAAGGCCATCCCTGTAGAGGGGTGTTCATAGACTATAGCTATCTCATTAAAGGTATTGAGAAAGGAGAGGTAATGCTTAAGTCGACAAAGCTGATGGGAAGGAGGATAGCCTTATGCTTGACAGGTAGCGCTGCAGTGACCTTAGCTCCTCTACTCGCCAGAGAGCTGAGAAGACATGGTGCAGAGGTTCAGTGCTATATGACAAAATACGCTATCGAGTTTGGACTGAACCCTAAGCTTATGGAATGGGCCACGAAGAGCCGAGTGATAGTGGAGCTTACTGGCCAAGTAGAGCATCTAGCGGATTATGACCTTGTCATCATATATCCTGCAACCTTGAACACTATAAACAAGATAGCCTTTGGCATAGCTGATAACGCAGTGACGACCCTATGTGCAGCCACGCCACCAAACAGGCTCCTCATAATCCTGGCCATGAACATGAGGCTATTCTCCAACCCAGTGCTGCAGGAGAGTATCAATAAGCTTAGAGAGCTTGGAGTCACTATACTCATGCCTCGATTTGAAGAAGGAGTTGCTAAGATCCCTAAGGTGGAAGAGGTGGTTGATCATGCGATAAGGCTCATGACCACTAGTAAATTAAGGGATAGGAAGGTATTGATCCTAACTGGACCTACAAGGTATAGAATAGATGCTGTAAGATGCATCACAAACTCAGCCACGGGCAGGATTGGATATTGGCTAGCTAAGGAGGCTTATCATAGAGGATGCCGTGTTAAGGTGATCTATGGACCTGGTGTGGTAACGTTTCCACGTTACATACCTGTTGTGAGAGTTGAGACGACGGAGGATTATCTCAGAGAGACCTTAAGGGAGCTTGATAAGTACGTGTACGATTACGTGATATTCTCTGCAGCGATAATGGACTATAAGCCAGAGAAGACCCTTGACTATAAGGTCAAGTCTGGTCTCAGCGAGTGGCCTCTGAAGCTTATCCCAACTCCTAAAGTCATTCGAGAGGTACGTGCTAAGCATCCTGAGGTGGAGATCGTAGCCTTCAAGCTTGAGTACGGAGTCCCCGAAGAGGAGCTCATCAGATCGGCGAGAGAGCTACTCAGTGAAGTAGAGGCTGCATTAGTTGTCGCTAATGACATAGCGAAGGTGAGAGGGGACTATCATGAGGCAATACTCATTGACCGTAGGGGGAGGATAATTGAGTTCAAGGGGCTTAAGAAGGAGTTGGCATCAAGGATCTTGGACATCCTAGAGGAGCTTCTATAGGCTGTTCGGCGAATAGTTCAAGTCAAGAAATACTAATCTCATTTTGAGGTTCTCCATGTCGAGCTCTATTCATGACTTAACATTATCTTGAAGGCCAGTACAGTGTACGATAGCGCTGTTAGAGCACAATGACCAAGTATGGTGTATATGGCGAAGAAGGGCATGCCCACTAGATACCATATCAGCATGTGCAACACGTACATGGACCTCCTTCCATCTATGAAGGTCACGTAGCGGGCCACTCCGCCATGATATTTCAATGATTTCCCCGTAGCTATCCACACGACATGATATACATGCCTCACAAAGCTATCAAGTATGAGCCATATAATGCCTGCTACAAGGTATGGAATACTTCCAGTTAGGCTCCAGGAAGCCCATATGAATGCAGCATACCATGCCTGCTCATATAGCATATCAATGCTATGTTCAAGCTTCCCAATGTAGGTCTTCCTCTTTCTCAATCGAGCTATCTTACCATCAACTCCATCGAGGATGCCTACAAGTATGGCCATGACTATCGCCTTACCTATCTCTCCAGCTAGGAACAAGTAGGCGGTGAGAGCAGCCAAAATGTATGTTACTAATGATACATGGTCAGCACCTATGAATTCCATGTCATAGAGCAGATACACTATGATGTCCTCGAGAGGCTTGTGTATGAGGCTCATGATATGGGTGCCCTTCTGGAGCTTTTGTATCTCTTCCCACTTCCTTCTGTCGACCACGATGTATATCCTAGCTATGATTGATATATGCTTTATTCCCTTGTTCATCATTTTCCTCAAATCCCTTTAGGTCGTCTAGGAACAAGGCTTTTCTCGAGCGCTAGCCATGGCCCTCTCGTAGCCGGGCAAGTCTCACGTAAGTCTTCACATGCCTCTCATGTTGAGTAACACCATTCTATGATATATGTAACACTTAAAACTATTGGCTAACTACTAAGAATTATGAGGGTTGACCATGCACATACCCGATGGTTTCCTTGACCCCATCACTGCTAGCATCTGTTACATAGCATTTCTCGCATACACGATATTGGCCATAAGGAGGGCCAAGCCTCTCCTCAAGCCCGAGAGTTTCTTTGTTATATGTGCTTGCAGCTTGTATTTTCGCTGCTCAGATGCTGAACTGGCCGCTCCCTGGGGGAACAAGTCTTCATCTAGTGGGAGGAGCTTTGGCAGGCATAGTATTGAGGCCTTGGCTTGGCGAACTAGCCCTAGTCCTAGTGCTTGTGACTCAGTGTCTGGTCTTTCACGATGGAGGAATAACTGCTCTAGGCTACTTCCTCAACCTCCTCAAGGGCCTCATAGAGGATGGAAGGACTATCATAGTGGCTACAAATGATGTTAACTTGGCTTCTGAGATAGCGGACTACGTGCACATAATCAGCGATGGGAGGATAGTAGGGCATGGAACGCCTGAGGATATACTTACTGACGCTATAGTTCTTAAGAGGGCTAGGCTAGACCTTCCCATCATAGTCGAGATATGGAATTCACTAGGCATGGTTGCTGATAAGCCTCCACTCAGGATAAGAGAACTTGTGAATAAATTGGGATATTTCATCAAGAGACAACAGGTCTCTACTCCTGGACCATGAAGCTTGTAGTCCAGAAGGGCCTCTCTATGCCCCCTTTCTCAAGGAGCTCCCTCCATTCCTGGTCAGTCAACCTCCTTGTTTGAGGCCATGTGAACTCGTAGAAGCTTAAGGTAAATCCCTGCGCTACATAGAGCTCTCCATTAGGCTTAGCGTACACGACAAAGATGGTATCAAAATAGCCTGTGCCTACTTCAAGCACTCTATTGGTGTTGGGGTCAGTGAATACGTCGGCTATGATTCTAGGGTCAATGAATACTCTCTTCAATCCATGGAAGATCGATTCAAGATGAAGCCCATAGTTTCTTATGAAGAGCTTCTCCTCCCTGCTTAGCTCCTCTGAGTTTAGCTCTTTTTCAGCTATCACCCTTAGTTTGTCCAAGACAGCTTCCAGCTTCCTCAGCCTCTTCTCCCATGATTTCTCCAATAGATTTAGAGATCTAAGTCCCTCTCTCATCATCACAGTGAGCTTCTTGAGCCTAAGGTATAGTTCAGGAAGAGGCTCTACATAGCCTACATCAGGAGGAGTGGGCGGGATGGCAATCTTAAGAGCGTAGGGCTGTTTAGCGTATAGGATGGTATCATGCCTAAGATGAGCCCATGATGCTAGTGCAGTATACAGCTTCTTATCAATGTAGGCCATGGTCCTCATGAAGGTCGGCTCATAGGGTTTAGGCTGGCTGAGGAGGGACTTTATGGTATAAAGCCAATATGAATATATCGACTGACTCCAATTGGCTACTCTTAGTGATGCTATGAACTCCCTTAGCTTCGTCATTTGCTCCTTATATCCTGGGTATTTATATTCATCCTTGAGTAATTCAAGCGCTCTATTGGAGCCAAGTGCAGCCATAACGTCGAGAGCCTTGACCATAGTCCTTCCTTCAACCTTGGGATAACATAGTTCTTGATGCACATATCCATCAAGTATAAATCTCTGACCCATGAATCGCATGCCTATAATCTCCTTTCTTTCCCAAGGGAAGATAGGTACATTAACTATCCTGCTTCTATTGTTCTCAATCGCTAGTTTTTCGATCTCTCTAAGCTTCGACCTATCTGCTAACTCAAGCAGTTCTACTTTATTGCCATATACATTTTTCATGAAGATCAGGTAATCTAAAGGGGTAAGATCATCAGAGAATCCAACGAGAAATGTTGTAGGGAGATAGATCCTGAGCCATATGTCAAGAGCTTTGGCATTGCCTACATCTGTACTTAATAGGAGGTAGCATATGATAAGAGCTTGGAGAGTTTGTAGATCCGCTAAAGTCTGGTTAAAGGAGAAAGCACTGAATCTCATCCTTCCAAGGTACATCATGGCTCTGAAATACCTTGATAGAATATCGCTCATGACGTAATGTCCTCTTGGCCTGTACTGAGTATAATCCTCCTCATAGCAGAATATGGGACTGTAAGCCTCGACCTCCTTAGCCTCATATATTAAAGTAAGTTCTCTCTCAACCATGTTCTTTACTTCACTGGGGACCTCAAAGTCTTCTTTAAGCAGCTTAAGCACAACGCTGAAATACGCTAGGTCTCGCCTTATGGCCTCCTTCAACAGGAAGTCAACATCTCGATTCTTCACGTCCTCATATAGCTCAAGGTTGGCCTTGAACAGAGCCTCAGTGAGATTGAGAAGGAGAGGGCATAGCTTCTTCTCCTCTAACTCAGCGAGAAAACTGAGGAACAATACATGATAAGCATAGAGGACTGAGTCAACAGTTATGTAAAGGGGTACCTCCTTGTCTCCTAGTATGACATAAGCTTTTGCCACATCTTTTATCTTGCCAGGTATTACAACAAATCCATTCATCCTAAGATATTCTAGAGCTTTTTCCTTCAGCATATCCTTGAATTGTACGATATTGGATATCTTGCCTATATCCAGCGGGAGCTCATACTGAGGAGCTCCTTTGTATTCCTTAGCCTCCTTCACTATGGCCATGAAATAGTCAGCGAGCTCTACTTCCTCTACACCTTCAAGTGATACCTCTTCCACTATTTCCTCTTCTTCCCCAGGAGGTTTTTGAAGTAGGAGGCTTATGACTGAAGCTATGAGAATGACGGCTATGAAGAGACTTACTATGATCATCTTCTTCAACTTATCACCTTCAAGCATACAGTCCACACACCTCATAGAAAAGGAACTTGCTCTCTTAAGTACTTGTCATGGAGTCTAGACATGTTGCCTTCTCGACTATGGCTCAGAACAAGCATTATCCCTCCATGTACATCATACTCAATATTATGTTATACAACTTCCTATAGTGTATGGGCAGATATAAAAGAGAGTGAAGACCATTGTGACATATGGAGATCACTAGTCTCATGCCAATAGTGATCCTGGCTTTTATCACTGGGCTTGGTATCGGTTATTTGACAGGGAAGAAAGTAGGGCTTTACATCGGCCTCATAGTTCTAGCTTGTGGGTCTATCTTCCTACTATACTCTCTTGTCATGGCCAAGGGATTCTTCGGCCTCCTTATTGCCATAGTTATCGCCCTGTTCCTCATGGTAGCTGGTATATCACTTGCCGTAGGAGGATATGTAGGCTATAGACTTGGAAGACGACGAATCACATGAGGAGCTAAACGTAGAAATAGTGACCAATGTTTTACTCTCTAGCATCTTAGCTCTAAACTGAAGTGCTTCTTATCAATAGGGAAGTACATGAGATGCCTTATTTCATCATATCTAAACTCGACCTTCTTCCCTGAGATATATAGCTCCCTTGGATGCTCTTTCACATACATCATCATAGTTCCTCTCCTAGCTACCTCTATCTCGGCCATGTATGCACTGTTCTCAACCCTTTCCCTTATATGAGCTATGGCCAGTGGAGGCACTGCCACTTCCTTAAGACCCACTACTTTATATTCACTCTCTTCGAAGGCCAACACTATGTGAGGCTTTCCCACCTCAACCGTGATGCTCATGGAGTTCTTGCCTATTCGATTTGTAGTTATATCGTAGAGGACGACATCACGTTCTACGTCTAGGTCATCCTTTGTCACATCATATTTAATTGGACGTGATAGGAAGTCTACATTGAAGATGGCGAGTACTTTCACATCACTTGGAGCACTTGCCCTTATTATCAGAGGTATACGGTCTGTCAATGGGTTTTTAATAAACATGTAATCCACGAGGATAGCTGGCTCTCTAGGCCTCAATATGCGCTGCTCTTCATCCGTGAATTTGTTCAGTAGGTTCATGTCCACTCCTTTTATCCATATAGGATCCTTGTCTATGTAGTCGCCTATGGCCACGGCGGAGTACATAAGTACTCTGGCCAGCAGGTCAGCGAAAGCATGATAATTCTTGGTTATGAAGACATCAAAGAAAGGAGCAGGGCCTACTGCATGTGCCATCATTGCTAGGTAGACATTTTGCCATAGGAGAACTTGTCTAGGGATGTAAGCACCATAGTCCTCGCTAGTTCTTATCATCAATATGTTGTTGTGCTTCAAGCTCATCATGTAGTGGTATATATCAGGCATGCACAATATGGCTAATAGGCCATGTTCTCTACAGGCTTTCGCAAAGGAATCAAGATATTCCTCGAGTTTCAGGACTTCTCTCATATAAACATCCTTTCCTCTCTCCCTTACTGTTGTAAGCCAATCATGCTCTACAATGAACACTCCTTTGCTCTTAAGCCTCTTCATTAAATCGCTGAAGAACTTCAAAGGCTCAAGTGGGCAGGCTATGTCCTTGCCCAGCTTCATGTTGTATCTCTCCGCGTACTTAGTCTCTCTGGAGAGCCACCTCATGTGGACTATGAGCTTCCCCATTTCAGCTACTTTCCTAAGTCCATCTTTGAATCCATCGATCTCTTCATACTCCAAGGCACCCCCATCACTGCCCTTGGGATACCACCATGAATCAACTTCGTAGAAGTCGACCTTTAGGCCATTCTCTTTAAGATATCTACCTATCTCCATCATGGTCTCTAGATAGTTCATGCCGGGAAGCGTTCTGTACCAGTAAGCTGAGCCAGCATCTGTCCAATAATGTAATGAATTGAGGACTTCTCTATGAGCTACATAGGATGATCTTCTACCGTGAATGCTTCTCATAATCGATCCCCACTTTAGCATAGCTCTTGAAGGTTTATCTCCTATCATAACCATGGATTGTATTGAGAAGCCTTTTGGAATCTTGCATATAGTTCCTGCTAATCCAAGCTTGACTTCCACTTCATCCTCCTTGGTAGTAACTCTAGCCAGCTGAGGAGCGAGCGGCCTTAGAGAGGAGAGGATAATGCTTCTCTTCAGGTCATTAGAGATCAGCATTACGAAAGAGCCTAAAGTTCTCTCATCTCTTGTCCTCATGTTCATGAACACAGGCGTGGGCCAGCAGTATGGACTATAGCCGAAGACTCTTTCAAAGCGCGTGTGGGCATGAATAGCGCCTATCCTGACATGACTTTCATCTTCTCCATCAACCTTCACTTCACTCTGTGGTATAAGGGAGAGAACCAGCATGCTCTCTTTAGGATACGACCTCACGCTAAATCTGAATGGACTTTCTCTCCATAGGAAATCTAGCTCCATTACAGTATGCCTCCCTATTTCATCAACGTCCTCCCTGCATCTAACCTCCTTGAGCACTACCTGCTCTATCCTCATATCTTCAAGTAAGGGAGCTATAGTTGCCTTGACCTCTCCGCGTACATAGATCGACAGAGCTAAGAGCTGAGGATGTACTTCAACTATGGCTTCCTCAAGCCCAAGTACATACATAATATCACTCGTGAAGTCCTCTTTCCCCATACGTAATTTATGTTGATCTACTTATTAGCTATCCGTCTAAAAGGATCTCGCTTTGACTATATTCTCAGCCTAGAGGCATACTCAAACATTGCCGAGGGATAGTCTCCCAGCCCAACTACCTGGACTTTGGCTCTAGGCCAAATTACATCGGCCTTCTTTGATATCTCGTAATATATTGTCATGTCTAGCTCCCCAAGGACACTATCTGTAGAAAGGTCTAGAAGACCACCTGGCTCAAGTACTTTATCGACTTTCACGCTCTTTCCATCTATAACTATGGTCCTAATCTTTACGAAGTCATCATAGACGTTCTGAATAGATATCCTCATAGCATCCTCATACCTGTGGATATCCTTCACGATCAAATGCTCCTCTTCCACCATTCTAAAGGCATGAACTTTAAATGCTGGCTGAGGATAGCCTTTCAGTCGATTCCTTTCCTTGAACTTAGTCACCATCACCAGCTTGTAGTCTACATCATATACCGCTATGTAGTAGTTCGAGTACTCTCTCAAGATCCCTTGATAATACCTAATTTCTCCTGAAGGCTCCTGAACCTTCAGAGTTATAAGACTCCCTATGCTGTTCTCAAGCAGTGCATCATATAGTGCACCCATTGTTGCTATGGCCTTCTTCTCCAAGTCAAGGAAAGCTTTTCTAACCTCAGGTGATATGGTAGATGCAGCTGAGAGAAGCGATGTAGTAGTTGATGTTATGGTTCCGGAGATTTTGTCCTTTACATAGGCAAGTGCATTGTAGATTCTGCGCTTGGTTCTTGATAACAAAGACGGCTTATAAAGCCTTCTCAACTCCCTCCTCCTAAGGGCTCTCTCCTTCTCATCGAGCTTGTCGCTGAATATCGCTATGACATGAAGGTCCTTGATCTCACTTGGATAGACCTTCCTCGATACAAGGGAAGGCTCTGACCATGGATGAACTTCAATGTTTTCAAGGCTTATCTGCTCATCAAGTACTCTTCTCTCCTTAAGCCTCATCATCACTCTCTTGGCTTCTTCAAGGAATTTCATGTCTTTGGTCTCCTTGTAGCCCCTTAATAGGAATGAGATAAGAGCCTGAGGATTCTCTATCGATTTCAGCTCAAAGAGTATTTCAAATCCTCCTCCACTTCTTGGAGGAACTAGTAGCTTCCCATAGTAGCCCTCTTTGTTGAGAATTGCTACGACTTTTCTGCCCTCGAATAACTTTATAACTCGATCCTTGGAGAACCACTCTGCGATGGAATATATCAATGAAAGAATTATTCCAAGAGCCACTATGTATGCTATCAGCGTAATGTAGCTTATCAGACTCTCGATCATCAGCATAAATGACACGCTCCTTAGACAGGCAGGCTGATACAAAAAGCTTTCTCATATTGATCCATAGCAGAATAAAGGTGGGGATTATTGTAAGATTTAGCTGTAAGCTGGAGTTATAAGGATATGGTGAATACTGATCATAACTTCAGCATCTCTATTGCTCTTTTTATCTCTTCTGCATATCTCCTCATGACTTCATCGTAACTTTTATCCTCTCTTACCATCCTTATGACTTCTACCAGTGCTTTAACCCATGATTCGAAGAGTCTCTTACCTTTCTCTGCTGATGCTGCCCTAGGGTCTCCTACATACCCTTCCACAGCATAACATATCCAGTCAACTGGAGTCTCAAGGCCAGGGAGAAGCTGAAGTTGTTTGGTGCCAAGTTTGGCTTCTCCTTTAACCTTCTCCATCCTACACAGGTCTGGATATGCGTACATGACTAGACTTGTCTCTATTTCACCTGCATGACCAATTATCTTCGTCTCCTTCACCTTCTCTATCTCCTCACGGAATAGTCCCCATGCATCAATAATAGCATAGACCTTGTAGGGCTTGTTCCTGAAGAGCATTTCGCGTAGGAATAAGCGAAGTAAATGGCTGTTTCCACCATGGCCATTGACTATCAATATCTTGTTGAAGCCGCTACGGGCAACCTCATCGCATATCTCCTCAAGGAGCTTAAGTAGCGTTTCCCCATGAAGAGATATTGTGCCTGGAAAATGTCTATTTTCAGGTACATAAGCGTAGAAGAGTGGAGGCAAGACTATCGCCTTCTCACGACGTGCAGCTTCTACTGATGCTTTGTATGCTAAAAGCGCATCAGTGCCGAGGGGTAAGTGAGGGCCATGAACTTCCATGCTGCCAACGGGGAGAATTACAACATATCCTTCAGCTGCCAGCTTCTCTATCTCACCATAGGGTAGCTCCTCCCACTTCATATTCCCTCCAAGTAAAGCTTATTATAGAGCGAAGGATAAAAGCCTCTGGATCATACATTTTTGAGCTGGTGAAATTCAGTGAAGAATTCCTTCACATGTCCTGCCAGATACGACTCCCTTGTCAAAGCTATTACGGTAGCATATCTCCTCTTGATAGCGCTTGTAGCAACCATTCTGCTGGTCGTTAGAGCGCCATTCTATGTAGTGGTAATAACATTAGTCATCTTCACAGCGATGGCTATCGCAGCCTTTGCACTCTCACCAAGGGCCTTCGTGCTTAGTGAAGAGGGCTTGTTGATATGCCTAAATGTGAAGAAGATCTGCCTAAAATACCAGGACATAGTATCCGCACGATATGCACCTCAGGCGTGGTCATGGGTTAAGATAAGGTTATGTGGCTCTGGTGGGCTCTTCGGCTTTTACGGCCTCTTCTTACTCAAGAACCTAGGTAGGGCCTGGCTCTTTGTTACTAATAGAAGAAACATAATCCTTGTTGAGACCAGGAGTGGAAAGAAGTTCCTAATAAGCCCCGAAGATCCTCGAAAATTCATGATAGAGCTCATGAAGAGAATGAAAGAGCTAAATAGATAGGCAGGGATAAAAACGACCTCATCACGAAGCCACATTCTATGGCCTTAGGAGGGTTATGTTCTGGTCAATATCCACTAGAGCACCATCAAGGTAACAGATGGCAATGTGTACCTTCAATGGGCTTCTCTCCAGCAGCCATACTCTTCCACATAGCCACAATCTGTCCCCTGCATGGAACTCACTACTGACGTCACTCCACGTAACTTCTCCATGCCCAACTCTATACCACCTTCCCTTAACTATGGCAAGTACTCTTACATCCTTCGTCCTAACCATGATCAGCTCATCACCCTTTGCCATCAACTTGCCTGTGAACTTTCTTAGACCTACTCTTCTGTGTGCAAGATGTCTCAACACTAGAAGCCTTATGAGAATGACCTCTTCCTGTCTCACGCCTAGGAGCACATACAAGGTTCTATTGCCTCTGGATACGTGAGTAAAGGCTATGGTGGCTCTTCCTTTATCAATGCACTCTGCAGCATGCTTCCACGGTACAATGTCCACTGTAGTATTCGATATTAGAATCCAGAGGCCTCTCGTAAACATCGTTACCTCTCTGTTTTCAATGAGTACTGTGATGGTGGAGTTGGTGACTCCTATCACGTCTACTTCGAGAGCTCTGCATCTAGGCTTGGATGTAGTGGCTGATGTACTTAGTGGTATCAATATGAGCAATGCGCTTATTACAATTATGGCTACTGCCAAGAGCTTCTTCCTATCCTTCATATTCTCATCGAGGTATCATGCTCCTTAGTGCTTTATAAGTGACGTGTACTAGACGTCTATGTATGTGAGGAGCATTTCTTAAATATGACTTGAACTCTTTTAGAATCACGTATGCTCAAGCTATTGTACTCTATGACCGTAGCCTTTGATATAACGTCTGGTATTGTGGCAGCGCTTGTGGGCTACTATGCTCTAAAAGCTTATAGGATCTCAAATAGAAGCTGCTTTCTCACTCTATCCTCTGGCTTCATTCTCCTATCCTCTGGCTTTATAAGTCATGCTCTAATCCTTGTTTCCACTCTCCTGCTTAAGCCTGTGAGAGTCTTTATAGTCATGATCTCCACTTACGCTACCTTAGTTTCAGCTGTTGCTGAACTGCTAGCGTACGTCCTCATAGCTGTGAGCTATCATAAGGAGATAAGGAGAAGGCTCTTGGCCATAATGCTAATGCCTATTTCGCTTAACTCGCTATTCTGCACCATTAGCATACTACTGCTCTTCTACATTGTGCTTAATCAAATAATGGTTTACTTCGATAAGAGGGAGAGAAGCTCACTGTTGCTATTCATGGCCTTTCTCTTCATGCTCATGGGTAAGATAGCCTATCTAATTGCTATTCTGTCCTTGAAGGGATTACTATACGTATTCTCCCGTATCATATACTTCCTTGGTACACTATCTCTTCTATACATGCTCCACATGGTGATGAAAAGTGAGAAAGCCGAGAAGGTCTAAGCTGAGGATCATGGTGGATATATTAAGGGCTATAAGAAGTAGCACTAATGGAGCTAAAATTACGTGGATCATGAGGGATGCCAATCTACCTTATGATAGGCTCTTGTCCTATCTAACAGAGCTGGAGGAGAAGGGCTTCATCACTAAGCGGAAGAATGACTCCAACCTGTACTACCTTACCGAGAAAGGTGTTGATTTTCTAGTGGAGTTTGAGAAGTTAGAGAGATTCGCCAGAGCATTTGGTATAGAGCTATAGTAACTCTTTCAGTATGTGCAATGTGATAGTCTCGTATCTTGAGCCTGGAGCATGGATGGTGTGTAAAGAAGACGCCTAAATGTATGCATGCCTAATCTGAGTCTTAGGAGTGAAGTCTACGTCTCTTATCTCTCATATTGTAAGGATAGCTACCTCAGGTCTAGCTGGCTATATCTGCCCTGCACTCCATCTTACTGCCTGTTGCCAGAACTTCGAGTAGTACTTCCATCGAACGAAATTGATCCCCCAGTGAGGCACGGGATCGCTCGTGAAGACCAGCACTCTACCCTTGTGATACTCCCCTACTACAATAAAGGGATCCTTTCTCTCTTCTCCTTCAGGACTTATTGTAGCAAGAACCTCTCCTCTGTCAGTAGCCTCTACTTCGTTGTAGCCAAGGAAAGGTGGACATTCCTCCCATGGTATTCCCTCCATGACAGGATGTTCAGGCTTCAAGGCCTTGACGTAGGCCCCTTCAGGACACTCTACCCTATCGTCTATGAGCTCTACCTTCAGCTTCACTGGCAATACGTCTCCTAGAGGAGTTCTCCACCAAAGCCCTCTTCCATATCTACCAACAAAAGTAACCCAGCTGCCAGCGAAGATGAGTCCACCCCCCTCTTTAATCCACTTGACTAACTCCTTGACCCTGTTAGGTATCTTAACTATGCCCTTCCATTCCTCAGGGTGGTAGAATATTGGATGTAGGAGCAGTATCTCCGCCTCTATATCGCTCAATATTACCACATCATATTCCTTTAGCTCCTCTACAGTGCTTGGAAACTGTTCATAGGCATCCCAGTTCATCATCCTGACGACCTTAATATCGCCTGCCTGCTCAAGTGCCTTAGTCAAAGGCTTTCCTACATCGTAGTATTTGAACTCCTTGAAGTCTATCAGGAATGGACTCTCATAATACCACGTTATGAGACCTGAGGAGTCTCCAGCATATAACACCTTGATGACCACATTTTCCCCTCGCTATCAATATACTGTGGCTAGGGTAAAAAGTCTCATCACCTATCTACTGCTCTTGGGCGCTAATAGGTGAAATAGACGACGAGCCGCTATTACCAGAGGGTCCCATGCTGTTGAGAGCAGGGGCATATAGCCCCAGTCACAGTAGAAGAGGTCTTCTACTTTACCTCCTTTCATAAGCAATGTAGCTACTATATTTACCCTCCAAAAGGCTGATTCGTCTCCTATAGCTTGAGCTCCTAATAGCTTACCTGTGCTCCTATCGGCTACTATCTTAATCCATATCCTAGTGTCCTCTGATATATAACGCGGTTTTGTCCTCGACTTTATCATCACACTTACAACATCATACCCTTTCTCAACAGCCTCCCTCTCTGTAAGACCAGTAGTGGCTACGACAAGTCCAAAGGCACAAGTGACACTTGTCCTTACGACGCCTGGAAAGATCATGTCATGTCCTGCTATGTTTGACCCCGCTACATAACCCATCTTATTAGCAATGGGCGCGAAGGGAGCCCATGTGCGCTCTCCTGTCACTAGATCCACAGTCTCGACTACGTCTCCTACCGCGTAGATCTCCTTCCTACTAGTGCGTAGCTTCTCATCAACCCATATAGCACCTGTCTTTCCAAGCTTCAGACCTGCTCTCTTAGCCAGCTCGACTCTTGGCTTTATGCCCATGGCTACTATCAGGGCATCAGCCTTTATGTGCTCACCTCCTTCCAACATTACCTCAGAGGCTATGCAGTCTCTTCCCTCCACGCATTCCACTTTTCTTCCAAGTACTAGATGAACTCCTTGTGTCCTCAAATGGTCAGTTACATATCCTGCCATATCCTCATCCAAAGCCTTAGGAAGGGGTGAGTTACAGGCTTCAATGATGACAACTTCCTTACCAAGCTTCTTCACGCTCTCCGCAAGCTCATATCCTATGTAGCCTAGTCCTATGATAGCCACTCTCCTTACATGGCTTCTCGCGAGGTATTGTCTAATCCTCTCAGCATCATCAAGGCTATGTATAGCGAAGACATTTTCATACTGCATCCAAGCAGTAGGGACTATGGGTTCAGCTCCTGTAGCCAAGACCAGATAGTCATATTCATAGGTGCCTTTACTCCCATCCCTTCTCTGCCAATGTATGACCCTGTCCTCAGCTTCTATGTCGTAAACATATGTCTCTAAAGAGACCCTTATTCCTCTCTTCTCGATAAACTCTGATAGCGGATAGTGGATTAACTCCTCAAGACTTCCTACTTCACACGATATATAGTATGGAGCCCCACATAGGGCAAAGCTAACCCACCTTCCTTTCTCAAAAACTACTACCTCTGCTCTATCTCTCAAAAGGCGCTTTACTCTGCTTGCGGCTGACATACCTGATGCACCGCCCCCAATAACTGCAACATGAAGTGGCATATCTGGTCATCCTCCTCATTGACGCATATGACTCCTCAGCGTCTTGTTATATATCTAACTGGCAGATTTCAACATTCGTCTAACTACGTCATGTGTTGCTTCCCAGTCGTGTACCTTGGGAGGACTAGAATGCATATCTGAAGAACTATGTCCTGCTTAAGAGTCCATAGAACTCCCTCAAGACGGTGGTCAGCGTTTTATAGCTGAACTCAAGGTTCTTGACTGAGATCCTTTCATTGACTCCATGGACCATTTTCATGAGTTCGCTAAATGGCACATCAGCTCTAAAAGGTATGAAGCCATAGGCCACCACGCCAACTCTCCTGAAATACCTTGAATCAGTTCCTCCTGGCGACATGTATGGTGTCACAGTGACATTAGGCACTTGTTTTACAAGAGCTTTATTGATCGCCTTGAAGAGGAGCGTATCAAGAGGTGATTCAGTAGGAGGCTCCTTGTGGATGAAGGAGAGCTCGTAGTCAATCCCTCTTAGAACTCCTCTTAGATATTCTTCAACCCATCTCTCGTCAAAGCCAGGAAGAAGTCTGCAGTCTACGGTTAACTCACAATCAGATGGCACTATATTCTCCTTGTAGCCGCCTCTGACTACGGTTGGCGTCAAGGTGTTCCTAAGAAGAGCTTCTATGAAGGCTGCTTTGCTCCTATCCGGTATTCTACTTAAGGCAATATCTGCTGTAAGAGGACTTAGAAGGAGCTTCGCTATCCATCCCCTGCCCATGGCAGTTAAAAGACTTTCGATGAACTTCTTAGCATGAGGCGTTGGGCATATCTTGGGCTTTACTCTTGTGATCATGTCTATCGCCTTGGCGGCCTTTGCTATTGCATTATCGTAGGCCGAGGGCATCGAGGCGTGTCCTGGAGTTCCTTTGAATCTTAACTTGAACCAATAGACTCCCTTCTCAGCTGTTTGTACGGTAAATATGCTCCTTCCATTCACTGGTATCTCAAAACCTCCTCCCTCGTTGATCACATAATCAGCCTTGATAAGATCTGGTCTATTCTCTAGGAGCCATTTAACACCCTTGAGGCCTCCCTTCTCCTCATCAGCTGTAGCTGCAAATACCAATGTACCCTTAATAGCTTCCTCTTTAGCAAGCTGGATAAGAGTAAACATCTCTACAGCCACGCCTCCTTTGCAGTCAAGAGCTCCTCTTCCCCATACAAAGCCATTCTTAATCTCCCCTGAGAAAGGATGTACCTTCCATTCCTCAGGCTTAGCTGGCACTACGTCTAGATGTGATAAAAGTAGAACCGTAGGGCCTTCCTCTCTTCCTCTGACTCTAGCTATTACGTTGCCTCGCTTTGGCTCACTCTCGAGGATTACACTTTCTATTCCATATTCCCTCAGCTTCTCAGCCACAAGCTTAGCTGCTTCTAGCTCATTTCCTGGTGGATTGCTTGTGTCTATTCTTATAAGCTCGGATAGGAATTGCGCTATGTCTTCTCCTGTGAACTCAAAGGGCATAAGCTATTCACCTGATGAAAGATGCTTTTGATTAATAATATATGCTTTCTCCGACCTCCACACAATGAAGAGTCCAAAGTCTAAGTATGCTATTGAATGCCCCATGAAGTTCTCTGCTGCCATGAAGAGTTATCACACTGGGGAAGATTTATTGTGTTGTTAGTACCTTCTAAATTGAAGGTGAGTTGTTTGAGAATATGCATAGCGTACTATTCATTGACAGGAAATACTGAGACGTGCTCTAGAAATTTGGAGAAGCTCTTAAAGGATATGGGCCATGATATTACATGTAATAAAGTTGAGAATATTGCCGATGTAGAGGAGTATGATATGGTCGTGATAGGATTCCCTGTGCACTGCCTTAACATGCCTAAGAAAGTGAAGGAATTTTTAAACAGAATTGAGCTCAGAGAGAAGCCCATCTATCTATTCTGTACTTACGCCCTCTTCGGCTCAGCTTGAGCATTGAGCATGGCTAAAGAGATAGTCAAACGTAGAGGAGGTAAGCTCATGGGCCAGAGTGCTATAAAGGCTAGGCCAAGCCTCCTCATATTCCTTGGCCTCAAACCCTCTGTCAGCATGCATCAGCTCTCATTGTTCTTGGAGGACATAAAGAGGAAACTACACACTGTATCCTAAGGCCTAACCACAAAGCCCACTATAACTCCTAGAATAGCTGATATTATTTTCCCATGCCTCTTCATGATCTCCCCAATGCTTTCTCTCTTTAACCTTCTCAGCATGAGAGGTAAGATGTCGAGGTAGATTATTGTCGGCTCACCTTCCTCCTCGACTATCCTCCAAAATCTCCTCTTATCAGCTCTGATTTTATCCTTCCTCTTCCTCAAGTATTTCTCATAGGGCTCTCTCTTAATATAGGCCTTGAGAATCTCTTCAGCATTCGTGGTACTCCAGGAGTACATATCAAGCACTGAGTAATCTACTATCCTTAAGTGCAACTTTATCTCATGGTCTTTAAGCTCTTCCCTGGTTCTGACCATATCGATGAGGAAGTCTTTCAAATCTTCAAGAGACCTAGATCCTATCACTATCATTGGTGATATGTATACAGAGGATAGTGTTATGGCCTCTAAGACTTCCTCCTCTACATTAAGCTCTCTTCTCAACTTCGTGACAAGGTCTTTGAAATCGGCTAGTGGATAGACTAGCTCAACGAACTGCTTCTTGGCAAGATATTGTGTTACTATGGTTGAATACCTCTTCCTCATGAGGGGCGTAATGCCTATGCTTCTATACCTGAAGTGTTTTGAAAGCCACCTAAGACCTCTCTCGAAGTCATTAATATCATCAGAGGAGAACACTACTCCTCTTAAATTTTTCACGATAGCAGCGTATAAGTGAAAGCCCTCATGCATGTTATTTCCTCACAGGAAGATCTCTGACAGATTAGGAAAAATCTTTCCAAAGCTGGTATGATGTGCAATATTAGCTAAAGGGGCTTGGTTGATAATGTTTAAAACTAGATATGTTTTACTCTAACTTGGTGCTATCCATGAAGGTCAAGGTGAGGATCATTACTCAGGCCACGGGAGCTGTAGAAGCCGAGTTAACTGATGAATACAGCCCTAATACATTCAGGGCCATCATAGAAGCGCTTCCTATCGAATCCATAGTTCATACATGGGGAGATGAGATATACTTCGAAACCCCAGTAAGCGTCCCTGAGGAGAACGCTAAGGAAGTTGTTGAAAAGGGCACTATAGCCTATTGGCCTCCAGGCAATAGTTTGTGCATCTTTTGGGGTCCAACACCAGCCAGCAGAACTCCTCAGGAGATAAGGCCTGCAAGTCCAGTCAACGTAGTAGGTAAGGTCATCGGAGATCCCACAGTATTCTCAAAGGTTCGTGATGGTGACAGAATTCGAGTTGAGCTTATGAAATAAGTTCCCTCAGAAGCGATAACTAATATTGTTATATTATGCAGTAGGAGGTTTTTCTCTTGGCATCTCATGGACATCCCATGAGCTCTGCTCTTGCCTAAAATTTGAAAAACTCCCGCTCTCATAAAGCTCTATGGTGTGATGATAGCGTGCCGCCGCTGATCAGTGATGGACAAGAGCCCTCACTGACCGCTCATCAAGTACTATACGACTTATATTTCATGAATTAATCAAGTATGCGGAACATAGCAAGAGCACGTTATAAGAAGACATTCTCATGTACCAGATCTTCGTTACTCTAGTGGATATAGATTTAAGCCCTACTTACTGGATCAAAATACAGACGGAGTTGTTCGAGGAGAAGAGGGCAATCACATGAGACACAGAACTCTAAGCACTCTTTCAAGGCTGGAGAGATGGACGCTGTACAGCATACTGATAGGATTCGTTGCCGGGATAGGTGCTGTTATCTTCAACTTACTCATAATAGCCTTTGAAACTGTCTTCCTCCTCTCTATTGCAAACTATTCTCATAGGATGCTCATAGAGAATCCTCTCCTTGAGTTCAGATGGTATCTATTCCCTCTCATAGTAGGGATAGGTGGCCTCTTCTCTGGCCTCCTAGTCTACAGCTTCGCTCCTGAGGCTGAGGGCCATGGCACAGATGCAGTGATAAAATCGCTACACGAGCTTGGAGGTTTAGTTCGTAGGAGAGTTGTGCTAGTCAAGATGTTAGCATCTGCTGTAACCATCGGTTCAGGTGGAAGTGCTGGTAGAGAAGGTCCTATCGCACAGATAGGAGCTGGCTTCGGTGCATGGCTTGCGCACCTACTGAAGGCTACTCCTCATGACAGAAGGATCATGGTTATGTGTGGCGTAGCGAGCGGTATAGGCGCTATATTTCGAGCACCTCTTGGAGCAGCACTTTTCGCTGTAGAGGTGCTCTACAAGAGGGACTTTGAGTCTGAGGCTTTGATACCTGTCACTATATCATCTATTGTGGCTTATGCCATTTACGTGATCCTCATGAGTGCTGAACCTGCTCTATATGTTCCAAGCCATGAAATACCTCCCATACATAGTCTCCCACTATATGCGCTTCTAGGCGTGATAGCAGGCCTTGTAGCTATAGTGTATGTCAAGGTCTTCTATGGCATGAGGGATTTTGTATTCAAGAGAATTCCCATTCCCAGGATCTTCATACCTATGGTGGGAGGCATCTTGACGGGTCTTATTGGCATATTCTATCCTCATACACTAGGAGTGGGCTATGAATGGATAGAGCTAGTTCTTCTTGAAGAGCTTAGCCTAGAGCTCATGCTTGCCCTAATATTCATGAAGATGTTAACCACAAGCTTTACTATAAGCTCAGGAGGAAGTGGGGGGGTCTTCGCGCCATCTCTTTTCATGGGAGCTATGATAGGTGGAGCATTTGGTGCTTTACTCCAGGGGATATTGCCTGAGATGGTTCCAAGCATATCCTATTTCGCTGTTGTAGGAATGGCGTCGTTCTTTGCCGCTGCAGCCAAAGTTCCTCTGGCCTCCATAGTGATAGTAGCAGAGATGACTAGAGGCTATGAGTTGCTAGTTCCTACGATGATAGCCTCTGTGCTAGCCTACGCTATATCAGGCGAATTTACAATATATGAGAATCAAGTACCTTCCAGGGAGAATTCTCCTTTTCACATGCGTGCTTTAACTAAGGAGATGTTAAGGCGCTACAAGGTCAGGGATATTCTCATGACCAACTTCATAACCTTCGACCCTCACGATAAAGTGTTCAATGCCATTAAGATGATGATCAAGGCTCCATATACAGCCTATCCAGTAGTTGAACGAAGCAGGCTAGTTGGTGTGATTTTATATCGAGATCTTGCTAAGCTATCATCTGAGGAAGCCATGTCAACTCCCATCTTCAAGGTCATGAAGAGGGATGTACCTCTAGCTCTTCCTGATGAGAGCCTTGACGTAGTTCTTGACAGGATGCTATCCTATGGTGTCAATGTAATCATGGTGGTTGACTCTCCTGAGAACATGAGGTTGCTTGGAGTAGTGACTGAAGATGATGTAATGAGAATTTTATGGCGCCAGAATAGACGAGCTACTAGATGGAGAATGCTCAGATAGTCACTTTATGTGGGAAGGCCTAGTGAAAGTTAGATTAAAGCACTGCCTATCAATATAGGATCAAGGCCTTGATGGGTGATGCAGAATGTCTCTACCTGAGGAAGTGGAACATAAGCTTGAGAGTATAATCCTTGACTTAATGATCAAGCATAAAGTGCCGGGCTTGAGCATAGCCATGGTAAGAGATGAAGAGCTTCTCTATGCTCGTGGCTTCGGCTCTCGTGACCTTGAGAAAGGATTGCCTGCTACGCCTGATACACTCTATGGAATAGGCTCAATAACAAAGTCCTTCACGGCTCTAGCAATTATGCAGTTAGTTGAGAAGGGCAAAATAGACCTTGATGATCAAGTAGATAGGTACGTGCCTGTAAGGATAAGACCTAGAGGAGCTCCTATAAGGATCAGACATCTGCTCACCCACACCTCTGGCCTACCATCTCTATGTAGTGCTGAAGCCATCCTCTCAAGACTTGTTGAAAGACCAAGTCCTCTAGTGCCTCTTGAAACCTTTGAAGACCTTTATACTTTCATAAATAATGCAGAAGACGAGGTAGTAACTACTCCTGGTGAGAGGTTCTTCTATTTCAATGCTGGTTATACCTTATTAGGCAAGGTCATAGAGAAAGTGAGCGGAATGGTCTATGAGGAGTACATAGAAAAACTGATACTGAGACCTCTTGAGATGTATCGTTCGACTTTCTTAAAGGAACAAGCTGAGAGAGATAGAGACATTCTCACAGCCTATAAGCTCAAAGAAGGCAGGCCTATCCCAGTGCCATTTCCCTTCCATCCCCTTATAAACCCCGCTGGTGGCCTTCTAAGCAGTGTTCGTGAACTAGTCAATTATCTGATCATGAACATACACAATGGAGTGTATAAGGAGAACAAGATCATAAATGGATATCTCCTCAAGGAGATGCATGAAGTTCACGTAAGGCTGCCCATTAGGGGATGGTTTGGAGATGAGGGCTATGGCTATGGTTGGCATATATACACGGACTTTCATGGCCATAAGCTCATTGGTCATGGAGGCAACATAGCTGTATCCTCAGCCTACGTTGGCTTCATTCCTGACCTAAGACTAGGAGTTGCTGTAGCCACTAACTGTGGCCATGCCCCCATAGCCTATATCGTCGCTTTGACAGCTCTAGCCCTCCTCATAGGCAAGGATCCTGAAAAGGATGTCCCCCATCTAGTCTATGATAGAATCCTGGAAAAGCTGGCTGGAGTCTATGAGAGCTACAAGGGGATTGTAAAGGCACATGTAGTGAGAAGAGGCTCTATCCTTATGCTTGAGTTCAAGGAACCTTGGCCCGAAGTGGTACCACTCATTCCAGCTGATCCAAGGAGAATTGAGGA
>Ga0180301_10000948_pt1 | contig 22717 bp, 21 predicted proteins | sample GuaBasSediGuay16_FD_121797 | JGI IMG/M metagenome (GOLD analysis project Ga0180301, IMG submission 121797) | Subseafloor sediment microbial communities from Guaymas Basin, Gulf of California, Mexico - Guay16, Core 4569-2, 12-15 cm | ecosystem: Environmental > Aquatic > Marine > Hydrothermal...
CTCGATGTCGGTGGCCGGATTCTCTTAGTCAGTCAATTCACCCTCTATGGTGACTGCCGTAAGGGCCGTCGGCCGGGATTCGATCTGGCAAGCGAACCCGAAACGGCCCAGAGACTCTATGAAAAGACAATCGAGGCCATCCGCCAAAAAGGCATCTCTGTTGAGACCGGTGTCTTTGCCGCCCACATGGATGTAACCAGCATCAACAATGGCCCTGTAACATTTCTATTAGACAGCAATAAGCTGTTTTGACAAATACATAGCCCTGTGGTGGCGATTAACCACTCTTTAACTGAAAGTCCCGTCTTGTCCGAATTGGCCATCTACACCTACTTCAGGTCGGGCATCTGAGACGCAACCGCGTCATGATCTCTATGTACTCACGTACATTAACCCACTGTGGATGTTTTGCCACCATAGAAATCGACTCATCGACACCAGTTGAGCCTTTCAAGGCTTTATTTACATTTTCTTCTTACAGAGGCTTGTCGTACTCTTCAGCTTGCTCGCCTGCACCGGGAAAGCTGTTCACATCCCGCAGGCAAGAGCGATAGTGCCCATAAAAATTTTTTTCATTTTTTTCATTTTTTTTCATTTTTTATGTTTACAGCGGCGGGCCGGGTTGTATATACTCGCGATTTAGTAGATACGGTAAGGATAGGGAATCCCTATATTTACTTAACGAATTCGACTTTTGCGGTTGTCCGAAGAGTTGCTTACGGGCGGTTGTCGGGCATAAAGTGGTAGTGTTTTTGTTACTAATTGCTGCTGTAGCTCAGTTGGTAGAGCGCGTCCTTGGTAAGGACGAGGTCATGGGTCCGAGTCCCATCAGCAGCTAAATGACGTTTTTAGGTTGGCCCCTGGCCGGTTTGGGGTGGACAGTTTAATCTTAAAGATAAATCAGGTATTATGTTAACTCCTTAAATTGTCGGTTAAAGCGGCAGAAAACGAAAGGCAATAATGCTAAGGGAGGTTATTGACAAATGGCTAAGGCTGTATTTGAGCGTACAAAACCACACGTGAACATTGGGACAATCGGTCACATTGACCACGGCAAGACGACATTGACGGCGGCGATAACGATGCGTTTGGCGCATAAGGCGGGCGGCGGCAACATCAAGGAATTTGACGACATAGACAACGCGCCGGAAGAAAAGGAGCGCGGCATCACTATTAACACGGCGCACGTAGAGTACGAGACGCCGAACCGTCATTACGCCCACGTTGACTGCCCGGGGCACGCTGACTACGTCAAGAACATGATTACGGGGGCGGCCCAGATGGACGGAGCCGTATTGGTGGTGGCGGCCAGTGACGGACCGATGCCGCAGACGCGCGAGCACATTCTGTTGGCTCGTCAGGTGAATGTTCCGAAGATCATCGTTTTCCTTAACAAAATTGACCAGGTTGACGACCCGGAATTGTTAGAGCTGGTTGAGATGGAACTGCGGGAGCTTCTGGACAAGTATGAATTTCCAGGCGATGAGATTCCGATTATCAGAGGTTCGGCTCTCGCGGCGATGAACTCCGAAGGCAAGGACGACGAGGCCTGCAAGTGCATTGACGAGCTGATGGAGGCGGTGGATAGTTACATCCCTGTGCCTGAGCGTGATGTTGACAAGCCCTTCCTTATGCCGGTGGAGGATGTATTCAGCATTAAGGGTCGCGGCACTGTCGGTACAGGGCGTATTGAGCGCGGCAAGGTGGTCGTAGGCGATGCGGTAGAGGTAGTGGGCCTAAGTGACGAGGTTCGCAAAACAACCGTCACCGGGGTCGAGATGTTCAATAAGACGCTAAATGAAGGTCAAGCGGGCGATAACGTTGGTATTCTGCTTCGAGGAGTGGAAAAGAAGGACCTTGAGCGTGGTCAGGTTGTGTCCAAGCCGGGTTCGATTACACCTCACACGAAGTTCAACGCGGAAGTTTACGTTTTGGCCAAAGAGGAAGGCGGTCGCCACACGCCGTTTTTTGCCGGCTACAGGCCTCAGTTTTTCTTCCGGACTACGGACGTGACAGGCACGGTTATTGACATTAAAAGCCGTGAAGGCAAGTCCGTGGAGATGTGTATGCCGGGAGACAACATCGGGATGGTCGTTGAGATCATATCGAAGATAGCGATGGAAGAAGGACTGCGTTTTGCGATTCGTGAAGGCGGCAGGACTGTCGGTGCCGGTGTAGTAACCAGTATTATTGAATAAAGTCGATTGTCCCAGAGAGGCGCTTTGGCGGTATTTGCGGCATCTTTCTGTACCCTTTTTGTGGGCCTTTGAGGGCAGTTGAGGTGCATTGTGGATTTTGTGAGAGTTGGTCATGGCCAAGTCCAAGAAGCAAGAACATGTGTGGCTTGAATGCAAGGAGTGCGGTGATCGCAATTACCGGACGGAAGTAAATGTTCAGGGAGGGACGCCGAAGTTGGAGTTGAAGAAGTTTTGCAAGAGGCAGCGCAAGCGTACTGTACACAAGATAAGGCGAAAGTAAGAAAGTAATGGGTTTAGGCCAGTAGCTCAATTGGCAGAGCGACGGTCTCCAAAACCGTAGGTTGGGGGTTCGATTCCCTCCTGGCCTGTAAGCGGTTGTTTTTCGGTAGCGGTTGCGAATGCATAATTTGTACAGGGGTAGTCGGCTGTATGGCATTGTTTAAGATTTACAAGCGGGGGCAGGGGTACTATACGCGGCTCTGGAGCGGATTGGTGACATTTGCAATTGCAGCGAGCGGGTGTTATGTGCTTTGGCGTAAGCTGGCGGTTATTACTAATCTGTGGGTAAAGACGCTTGTCCCCGTGGGTTTGTGTGTCGTGTTCGGCCTGGTGATATTCTGGCTGATGAACAAGCCCGCCACGGCTGACTTCATGATATCTGCAGAGGGTGAGATTAAGAAGGTAAGCTGGTCGAGCAGGCGGGAGATTGCCGTTTCAACACTGATTGTAATTTTCGTTGTTTTTCTTATGGCGATTATGCTCTTCGCAGCGGATATGGCTTTCAAGTCTCTGTTTATGTATGTGATAGGGATTTGACCGATGGCAGTCGAGGGAGGTAGCAAATTAGCGATGCAGTGGTACGTATTACGAGTTGCTTCAAATAAAGAAGAGCAGGTCAGAGAGGCTCTGAGCCGGAAGATGGAGGTAGAGGGCATAGAGAGCGTTGGCAGGATAGTGGTGCCTGTTGAGCAGGTTAAGCGTGTTCGCGCCGGCAAACAGCGGGTGCACAAGCGCAAGCTTTATCCGGGGTATGTTTTCATGGAAATGGAGCCGCAGGAAGATGGACGCATACCCGACAAAGCATGGTTTGTGATTAAGGAAACTATAGGGGCCGGTGACTTTATCGGTACGGACGGCATTCCGACTCCGATGCGCGATACAGATGTGGCGAAGATGCTGAAAGAGGCGGAAGGACCCGAGGATACACCGAGCATCAAGGTTGAATTCGAGAAGGGCGATATGATTAAGATTCGCGACGGTGCGTTTGAGAACTTCGAGGGTACGGTTGATTCAATTGATAGCGAGCGAGGAGTGGTTCGGGTGATAGTTACGATATTCGGCCGGAGTACTCCTTTGGATATAGAGTACTGGCAGATAGAGAAAGTGTAATTAGTCGTTAGTGTTTAGTGAATAGTATTTAGTTTGAGGATAGGCAGTAGTTAATGGCGAAGAAAGCCGTAACGAAGATAAAGTTGCAGGCGCCAGGCGGTCAGGCAACGCCGGCTCCTCCTATTGGGCCTGCATTGGGTCAGAACGGTGTCAACATCGGCCAGTTTGTCTCGCAGTTCAACGAGAGGACAAAAGATATGAACGGCATAACGGTTCCGGTTGAGATATCAGTTTATGCCGACAAGAGTTTTGATTTTATAGTTAAGAGTCCTCCTGCGGCGGTATTGCTGAAACAGGAAGCCCAGATTGCGAAGGGAAGCGGTGTTCCCAACAAGGAGAAGGCCGGCAAGGTTACAAAGGCTCAGATTCGCAAGATAGCCGAGACGAAATTCAAGGATTTGAACGCTTACAGCCTTCAGCAGGCTGATAAGATTATAGAAGGTACTGCCCGGAGCATGGGAATTGAAGTGGCAGAATAGGTCAGAGGTCAGAAGTCAGAAAACAGAAGCCCACCGGCGCAAGCCGGTGGACATCGCTGTGCTAAACAGAGATGAGAGATTGTAGTTGGGTAGGCGCCCGGTTTTGGCGTTGGCAGTGAACAGGTGCGGACCACGACATATAGTGGGAGTGAAGTAAGGTTTTATTCGGCCAAAGCGTTATGAGATTCAGAAGCAAGAGATATAAGAGCGACTTAGAAAAGTCGCCCGAGGAGCAATTAAGCATCGGTGAAGGTGTGAAGAAGATAAAGTCGTTCGCCTCGACGAAGTTCGATCAGAGCGTAGAGTGTGTTATGCATCTTGGCATTGACCCTAAGCAGGCGGACCAGATAATTAGAGGTGCGCTGAGTCTTCCGCACGGTATCGGCAAGAGTCGGAAGGTGATAGCGTTTTGTGAGGATTCGGATGTTGCCGCCGCCAGGGAAGCCGGTGCTATTGAGGCCGGGTGCGAAGAGCTGGTCGAGAAGATACAGGGCGGCTGGATGGATTTTGACGTTGCGATAGCATCGCCGAAGGTAATGGGCAAGGTAGGCAAATTAGGCAGAGTGCTTGGTCCACAGGGCAAGATGCCGTCTCCTAAAAACGGGACGGTTACTGCCCAGGTTGCGCAGGCGGTGAAGGATTTCGCTGCGGGTAAGGTTGAGTTCAGGAACGACTCCGGCGGCAACGTTCATGCCGTCGTTGGCAAGGTGAGCTTTGACGAAGGTAAGCTCGTGGATAATATCGAGGCGTTTATATCGCATATAAAGAAGATGAAGCCCTCCGTGGCGAAGGGTACATACATCAAGAAGGTTTGTATCAGTGCGACAATGAGTCCTTCTATTATGGTGGAGGTTTCATAGTATGAGCAAGTATGTAAAAGGATTGCTTCAAAAGGAGCTGGAAGCCAGGTTTTCAGATGTTGGGGATTTTCTTGTTATAGAGACCAAGGGCGTCAACGGCAATGAGAATAATGAAATGAGAGGTGCGCTTAAATCTAAAGATATCAAGTTGACGGTGGTCAAAAACGCATTGATGCGCAGGGCTTTGGACAATTTGGGCATGTCGGCGGCTGTGAGTCTTTTTTCGGACGGGCCCTGCACAGTAGTATCCGGCGGTGACAGTATCGTTGATGCGGCCAAAGAGATAACAGACTGGGGCAAGAAGATTAGCGCGGTCAAATTCAAAGGCGCGTTTGTTGACGGAGATGTAATAGATGCTGATGGGGCGAAGGCTTTGGCGAAGATGCCCAACAGGGCCCAGCTTCAGGGTACGGTCGTTATGTTGGCCGCCTCTTGCGGCGCAAACGTGGCCGGTGCGATTGCCTCCGGCGGCGGGAGCATCGCGGGCTGTATCAGCTCTGTTGTGGAAAAGCTCGAGAAGGAAGCGGCGTAAATCAGTTTTGAGTTGTGAGTTGTTAGTTTTGAGTTTTTTCAAATTGTTCTGTGGCTGTCCCGTGAATGGGTTAAATGAGACGGCGTAGTTTCAGCTACCGCAGGGCGCGATAAGCTATACAAGGAGTTTTGAAATGGCGGAAGAAGCAGTTGAAACGAAAACCGAGCCGAAGGAAGAGGCCAAGACTGAAGCGAAGAAATGGAGTAAAGAGGTTAAGACACTCGGCGACAAGATTGTGAAACTGACACTGATGCAGGCAAAGGAGCTTGTAGATTATTTGAAGGCCGAGCATGGTATTGAGCCTGCAAGTGCAGGTGCCGTAATGGTTGCCGGGCCAGGCGGGGCCGGAGGCGAGGCCGCTGTGGAAGAGGAAAAAACCAGCTTTGATGTGATTTTGAAGGAGATCGGAGACAAGAAGATTCAGGTCATAAAGGAAGTTCGCGCGTTGACGGGTTTGGGCCTGAAAGAAGCCAAAGCGGTGGTGGATGCGGTACCAAAGGCGGTCAAGGAAGGTGTAAGCAAGGAAGAAGCCGAGGAAGCGAGAGGTCAGCTTGAAGCGGCCGGTGCAGTTGTAGAGGTCTCGTAGTTGCTGATGCAGGTGGGCGTTGATTATGTAGATTAAATGACCAAAGTGGAGTGATTGAATGAAATCACAAGCTGTTCGCAATTTTGGAAAGATAGGTGATGCTGTTGATGTGCCGGATCTTATTGAGATACAGTTGAAAAGCTACAATCGGTTCCTGCAGCTAAACGTACTGCCCGAGAAGCGCAGGAATATCGGCCTTGAGGCACTGTTTCGTGAGATATTTCCGATTGTAAGTTATGACAAAACGATGCAACTGGAGTTTTTGGGCTATGAGCTTGAAAAGCCCCGGTACACGGTGCAGCAGTGCAGGGAGCTTCGGCTGACATACGGGTATCCTCTTAAGATTCGGTGTGTCCTTAAACGCAAGGAGGCGGACGATATAGCCGAGCAGGCGATATATCTGGGTGAGATGCCGGTTATGATCGGGGGCGGTGAGTTTATTATCAACGGTGCCGAGCGCGTCATAGTGAATCAGCTACACCGCAGCCCCGGCGTGGATTTTGTTATCGACAGCCGGGACGGAGACCGCATTTTGCACGGTAGCAGGATTATTCCTGAGCGTGGTAGTTGGATAGAGATAGCCGTTACAAAGCAGGACGTACTCATAGTTCGGATAGACCAGTCGAGCAAGATTCCAGCGACTATTTTTCTGCGCGCGATGAGTGAAGAGTACAGCAAGACGGAAGACATATTGCGTTTGTTCTATGAGACCAAGACGGTCAAAACCGGCAAACTTGACCCTTCGATGTGGGCGGTTGGGCCTATTGTCGATATCGAAACTGGTGAGGTTATCGTTGAAGCCGGGACGCAATTGGGGGACAGGGTTGGGAAGGTACAGGACAGTAAGCTCGGCAGTGTTGAAGTTATCGCAAAGGTTGCAGACCAGCTCATCCTGAACACTTTGGCCGAGGACGACTGCGAGAGTCATGAAGATGCTCTGTTGAAGATTTATCTGCGACTCAGGCCGGGCAATCCCGCTCAACTTGAGAAGGCACGGACACTGTTTAAGGAAAAGTTCTACGACACGAACCGTTATCGCCTGGGGAAGGTGGGCAGATTCAGGCTGAATCGCAAGTTCGGTGGTGATACTGATGAGAACGAGATGTCGCTTCGCGGGGAGGATTTTTTGAATACGATGCGGTATATCGTTGGGCTGCGCAACAATGAAGGGACTACCGATGACATTGACCACCTGGGCAATCGACGGCTTCGGACGATAGATGAGCTGGCGGCCGGTGAGATTCGCAAGGGACTGCTCAAGCTTCGGCGGACTGTGCAGGAGCGGATGAGTATGAAGGGTCCTGATGATGTAGGCCGTATTGCCGACCTTGTTAATTCCAAGAGCGTCTCATCAAGTATCGAGTATTTCTTTGGTCGTGGAGAACTGAGCCAGGTGGTTGACCAGACCAACGCATTGAGCCAGTTAACACATGAGAGGCGCTTGAGTGCTCTTGGTCCCGGTGGTCTGAATCGCAAGCGTGCCGGCTTTGAGGTTCGTGATGTTCATATCAGTCACTATGGCAGGGTGTGTCCGATTGAGACACCGGAGGGCACCAATATTGGGCTTATCGTTTCACTGGCGATATTTGCGAAGGTTGACGAATATGGGTTCCTGGTCACACCATATCGGAAAGTCAAAAAAGGAAAGATTACCGAGGAGGTTGAATATCTGCGAGCGGACCAGGAGATGAAGGCGGTATTTACACCACCGAGCATGATCGAAGCAGATAAGGTGAGTTTGAAAAAGGGTATGGTTCTTGCGCGGGAAAAGGGAGATTTGACCCAGATTGACAGCAGTCAAGTGGGTTACGTTGATATATCTCCGAAGCAGACGGTGGGGGTATCGGCTTCTCTTATTCCGTTTTTGGAGCATGATGACGCCAACCGGGCGCTGATGGGCTCGAACATGCAGCGTCAGGCCGTGCCGCTGTTGAATACGGAGGCGCCGTTGGTGGGCACGGGCATGGAAATCGCGGTGGCTCAAAATTCGAGCATGGTCGTTAAGGCCCGGAGCAGCGGCGTTGTTACGGCGGTTGACGGCGGCAGGATAGTGATTGACAACACAGACGAATACGAACTTGCGAAGTTTACAGGTCTGAATGAGCGAACATGTCTAAACCAAAAACCACTGGTTGAACCGGGTGAAAGGGTTAAAAGAGGACAGATAATCGCAGACGGCGGCGGCACCAACAACGGTGTCCTGGCTCTGGGAAGGAATATTCTGGCCGCCTTTGTTCCGTTCGACGGATTCAACTTTGAGGATGCGATACTCATCAGTGAGAGGCTGGTGAAGGACGATGTATTCACAAGCATCCACATAGACGAGTTCAGCGTCGAGGTTCGCGAGACAAAACTCGGGCGCGAGGAATTTACCCGCGATATTCCGAATGTTAGCGAGAAGGCTTTAAGAAATCTTGACGAAGGCGGAGTAGTTCGCGAGGGCACTCGTGTTTCAACGGGAGATATTCTTGTTGGGAAGGTCTCGCCGAAGAGCAAGACGGAACTGACGCCGGAAGAAAAGCTGTTACATGCGATATTTGGCAGAGCAGGTGAGGATGTCAAGAATGATTCGCTTGAGGTTATGAGCGGTTATGAGGGGATTGTGATACGGACACGGCGTTTCACACGTCGCGGCGCTGGTGGAGATGAGCAGCGAAAGGCACAGAAAGACGAATTACGCCGCTATGAAGCCGGGATGGTAGCGAAAGAATGCACTATTTTCAAGCAGATGATGGCTGAGATTCACGATAAGCTTAAGATAGACGTTGTTGACCCGTCAACACGCCAGAAAGTTGGTGTGAGCGCCGATAACGACGTGATTTACGAACAGATTGAGAACTTTGATATTAGTTGGGTCAAGCCTGCGAAGCTTCACGCCGACGCACAGAAGATTGTGGACAAGTATTGGCCGAGGCTGACTGACCTGCACGAAGAAAAGAAGCATCAACTTGAGCGATTGAAGCACGGTGACGAACTTCCCAGTGGAGTTCTTGAGATGGTGAAGGTTTATATTGCCACAAAGCGGACGCTCTCGGTAGGAGATAAGATGGCGGGCCGTCACGGTAATAAAGGTGTCATCGCAAAAATTATGCCTGAAGAGGACATGCCGTTTCTCGAAGACGGCACACCGGTCGATATATGCCTGAACCCTCTTGGCGTTCCGAGTCGAATGAATGTAGGTCAGATACTTGAGACGCATCTTGGGTGGGCGATGAAGGTTCTCGGATTAAACTGTATAACGCCTGTGTTTGACGGTGCGAGCGAGGATGAGATTCGCCAGGTTATTGCCGAGGCGAACGAGCATGTAAGGCGCCGGATAGCCGAGCTTGATAGCAAAAAAGAAGTTCCCCCTGCCGATGAGTTGTTTGTTCAAATACCGGATGACATGAAGACAAGGCTTTACGACGGCCGGACGGGCGAGCCTTTTGAGCAGAAGGCCACAATCGGCCATATTTATATGATGAAGCTTCATCATCTTGTGGACGACAAGATTCACGCACGGGCAACGGGTCCTTACAGCCTGATTACTCAACAGCCGCTCGGCGGCAAAGCGAGGACGGGTGGACAGCGTTTCGGTGAAATGGAAGTCTGGGCGCTGGAGGCATACGGGGCGGCTTACACGCTGCAGGAGCTGCTGACGGTCAAGAGTGACGACATCGAAGGTCGTACGAAGATATACGAATCGATGGTAAAGGGCACTAATACTCTTGAGGCGGGCACGCCGATTTCGTTTGACGTTTTGTGCAACGAGATCAGGGGGCTGGGGCTGAACATTCAACTGGAAAAGAAGCGGATAGGCAGTTCGCCGATATAATTTCGTTTTTTGGGCGGCTTGCGCCGCCGCGCTTTTGTTTTCGAAAACTTTAGTAATAAGGTAAGTAAGACAGTTAGGGTGGAGTTGATCGAAAATGGTAGAATCGATTTACGATCGGATTAACGATTATGGTTCGGTGAAGATATCGTTGGCGAGTGCGAACGATATTCGAAGTTGGTCCTTCGGCGAAGTACGCAAGCCGGAGACAATCAACTACCGGACTTATCGACCCGAGAAAGACGGTCTTTTCTGCGAGCGCATTTTTGGTCCGGAGCGGGACTGGGAGTGTGCGTGCGGCAAGTATAAAGGCACGAAGTTCAAGGGCATCATCTGCGACCGATGTGGAGTGAAGGTTACTCACAGTCGGGTCCGTCGTAAGCGAATGGGCCATATTAATCTTGCAGCTCCGGTGGTGCATATATGGTTTTTCAAGTCACTGCCGAGTCGGCTGAGCAGTGTGCTTGGAATGAAGACATCGGATTTGGAGAAGATAATCTACTTCCAGGATTATGTTGTAACTGATATCGGGCAAAGTCCCCTTAAACTCAGGCAACTGATGACGGAGGAAGAGTACCGCCAAGCGTGCAATAAGTACGGTGCGTGTTTCAGGGCATTGATGGGGGCAGAGGCGATAAAGGAACTTTTGAACAAGCAGGATTTGGATGAGTTGAGCATCGAGCTGAGGACGGCGATAGGCGAAACCGGCAGCAAGCAAAAGATTAAAGACCTGACGAAACGCCTGAAGATAGTCAACAGCATTCGCGGCAGCGAGAACAAGCCTGAGTGGATGATTCTCGATGTAGTGCCGGTGATACCTCCGGATTTGCGCCCGCTGGTGATGCTCGAAAGCGGTAATTTTGCAACCAGCGATCTTAACGACCTTTACAGGCGTATCATCAATCGCAACAACCGTTTGAAGAAGCTGATAGATTTGAACGCGCCGGAGGTTATCATCCGCAATGAGAAGCGGATGCTGCAGCAGGCGGTTGATTCACTGCTTGACAACGGCCGGTGCAGACGTCCGGTGCTTGGGAGCAATAACCGTCCTCTAAAGAGCCTGACGGACATGATAAAGGGCAAGCAGGGGCGCTTCCGGGAGAATCTTCTTGGCAAGCGTGTGGATTATTCGGCACGATCGGTTATTGTGATAGGACCGCACCTGAAGCTGCACCAGTGCGGGTTGCCCAAGAAGATCGCGTTGGAACTTTATCAGCCCTTTATAATTCGCAAGCTGAAGGACCGCGGACTTGCCGACACGATAAAGAGCGCCAAGCGGATGCTTGAGCGTCGGGAGGAGCATGTTTGGGACATTCTTGAGGAAGTGATTCATCAGCACCCCGTCCTTTTGAATCGTGCGCCTACGCTGCACCGGATGGGTATCCAGGCGTTCGAGCCGGTTCTTGTGGAAGGCAATGCGATTATGCTTCACCCCCTGGTCTGCCACGGATTTAATGCGGACTTTGACGGCGACCAGATGGCGGTTCATCTGCCTTTGAGTATCGAGGCGCAGGTTGAAGCCCATACACTTTTGATGTCAACAAACAGCATTTTCTCACCGCAGAGCGGAGCACCTATGCTTGGGCCGTCGCAGGATATCGTGTTGGGCAATTACTACATTACATGTATGCGTCCCGGCGAAAAGGGCGAAGGCATGTTATTCAGAGACATTTATGAGGCAATTACGGCCTGCGAGACGGGCAAGGTGGGCATACACGCGAAGGTTAAAGTTTGTCTTCCACCGAACAAGAGAGTTATCGACGAATCCGGCGAGAAGAAAGGCGGTGTGATAGAGACAACATCAGGGCGGTGTTTGTTTAATGACATTCTGGATGAAAAAATGCCGTTTTACAACATGTTGATGGATAAACAAAAGCTCGGGATGGTGATTCAGGACTGCTTTGAGATTGTCGGCAGTGCCGCGACGATAGATTTACTCGATAGCATTAAAGAGCTTGGGTTCAAGCAGGTAACTTTAGCGGGGCTGAGTTTTGGCATTGTTGATTTGCGGATTCCTGCGGAGAAGCAGGCCATCATAGACAAGGCGCAAAAGAGGGTTGACAGGGTTCAGAAGAACTACAATGCCGGTGTGCTGACGGAGGGTGAGAGATACAATCAGATTATCGATGCGTGGACTCACGCTCGGGTGGAAGTTACCAACGCGATGATGAACGTGATGGCCAATGATGTTCGCAACGGAAAGCCTTATTTGAACCCGATATGGGTCATGAGGGACTCGGGCGCCCGCGGCAGTGTTGACCAGATTCAGCAGCTTGCGGGCATGCGTGCGCTCATGGCGAAACCGAGCGGAGAGATTATCGAGACCCCCATCAGATCGAATTTCAGGGAAGGCCTTAACGTCCTTGAGTATTTCAGTTCGACGCACGGTGCCCGTAAGGGACTGGCTGATACGGCCCTTAAGACGGCCGATTCCGGCTATCTTACTCGTAAACTGGCCGACGTAGCGCAAAATGTGATGGTTACGCAGATTGATTGTGGGACGCTTCAGGGTATTACTAAAAGTACGGTCTATAAGGGCGAGGCGGTTGATGTTCCTCTAAAGCAATTGATTGTTGGACGTGTGGCGAGGGACAATGTGCGCAATCCGATAACGGGCGAGATGATAGCCCTTGAAAACGAAGTTATTACTCCCGATGCGGCGGACAAGATTGAAACGCTCGGTCTTGATGCGATTCGGGTGAGGAGCCCGTTGACCTGCGAGAGTGAAATGGGAATATGTGCGAAGTGCTACGGCTGGGATTTGAGCATGGGCAAGTTTGTCGAGGTGGGTATGGCAGTTGGAATTATAGCCGCTCAGTCGATAGGTGAACCCGGAACACAGTTGACGATGAGAACGTTCCACACGGGTGGTATCGCGGAGATTGCGGTACTTGAGACGGACCAAAAGGCACCGCGAGACGGTATTGTTGAATATCGGGAACTGAATATTGTTGAAGACCCCGATGTCTGGAAGGACCAAAGAGATAAAGAATATCGAAGTGAAATTCTTGATAAAGCTGGAGAGCCCAGGGAAAAGAGACCTGTTCGTTCCAAGGGCATAGTTCTAAGCCGCAACGGTGAAGTGCTTCTGCTCGATGAAAAGGGCAGAGAGCTTGAGAAGTTTAAGGTGCCATACGGTTCTATTGTACAGGTCGAACGGAATCAAAAAGTCAAGAGAGGCCAACGTTTATATTCGTGGGACCCGCACCGTGTGCCGATTTTAGCGGAAGTTTCGGGATTTGTCCGTCTTGTGGATGTGATAGAAGGCGAAACGATGCGGATTGAGGAGGAGCGAAAGGGGCAGGTGGGCAGGCCGGTTGTTATAGAACACAAGGGCGATAAGCACCCGCAGGTCATTATCGAGGATCCCGAGGGTAAGATTCTTGATGTTCACTATCTGCCGGCGAAAGCTCGCATTGAGGTTGACGAAGGTGAGGAGGTAGCGGCCGGAAAGCTGCTTGCTCGTTTGCCGAGAGGGACCGGAGGGACTCAGGATATCACCGGCGGCCTGCCGAGAGTAACGGAGATATTTGAAGCCCGAAAGCCCAAAGAGCCTGCGGCGATGGCAGAGATAAGCGGTCTGGTGGAGCTTAAGAGCGATAAGCGAAAAGGAAAGATGACCATCACAATTCGAAGTGAGAGCGGGATGGAAAAGGAGCACCACGTTCCGAGGGACAGGCACCTCAATTGCCATACTGGCGATAAGGTTGAGGCGGGAGACGCTTTGACTGAAGGCCCGCTGGTGCCGCACGACATTCTGCGGATTAAGGGTGAGGAAGCCTTGCAGCGGTATTTGTTAAGAGAGATTCAAAATGTGTATCGTGCTCAGAGCGTGGTGATAAGTGATAAGCATATCGAGATTATAATCTCGCAGATGATGCGTAAGGTTGAGATAGAGTCAATCGGCGATAGCATGTTTTTGCCCGGAGAAGTGGTGGACAAATTCGCGTTTCGCAGGTCGAACGATGAGTTGGCCAAAAAAATAAGGGTAACGAGCGAAGGTGATACAGACCTTAAAGCCGGCCAGATTCTGGACAAGGAGGAATTTGAAGCGGCGAATGAGAAAGCTGAGGCGCTTGGAGGTACACCGGCCAAGGGCAAGAAGCCCCGCCCGGCGACGGCGAATACGCTCCTCCTGGGCATAACCAAGGCATCACTTCAGTCGGACAGCTTTATCTCTGCGGCAAGTTTCCAGGAGACCACGAAGGTGTTGACAGAAGCATCGCTCGCCGGCAGGGTTGACAGGTTGCGAGGTTTGAAAGAGAATGTGATACTCGGTCATTTGATACCGGCGGGTACGGCGTTTAAGCCGCACCTTGAGGTCAAGGTCAAACACCTTGCCGAGCCGCCGGTTCCAAAGGTACTTGAGGAACTCAGAGAGGTCAAGGAAGCCGAAGCCGCTGCTGAGAAGGCGGTTAAAGAGGCGTTGGGAATCAGTTAAAAAGTTCGTAGTTCATAGTTCGTAGCTGGGAGCTGTAAGCCAAGAAAGAAGGTTAAAAATACAGGTTTGGGGAAGTTATGCCGACCATAAATCAATTGGTGAGAAAAGCGAGGAAAAAGAAGGGCAAGAAGCGTATTTCGGATATAACCGGCTGTCCTCAGAAACGCGGGGTGTGTCTTATAGTGAGGACACAGACGCCGAAGAAGCCAAACTCCGCTTTGCGTAAGATTGCCCGTGTACGGCTGACAAACGGTAAGGAGGTTACCGCTTATATACCGGGGATTGACCACAATCTTCAGGAGCACAGTGTGGTGTTGGTGCGTGGCGGGAGAGTGAGGGACCTGCCCGGCGTAAGGTACCATGTTATCCGGGGCGTACTGGACTCGGACGGTGTGTCCGGTCGTAAGCAGGGCCGGAGCAAATACGGAGCGAAAAAGTAGTCTGACCCCGCGTAAAACGCGGGGCTAAATATAAATCAAGTAGGGTGCGATGTATCGCACCACAGATGCCATGTAACCTGGAAACCTGTACATGGCGTTACATGGCGTTAGAGGTTATAAGTTCTTAACAGTTCGGAAGGTATAGTAATGGCCAAGAAGTGGACTGCGTCGAGTAGTCAGTTAAAACCTGATGCTGTTTATAACAGCAAGCTGGTTTCGAAGTTTATTAACTGTCTGATGTGGGACGGCAAGAAGAACACGGCCCAGAAGGTTTTTTACGATGCGATGGGCGTCATTTCGAAAAAGATAAGAGACGTCGAACCGTTGGAGGTTTTTGAGACGGCCGTTGGCAATGTTAGGCCGATGCTTGAGGTTCGCAGCAAGCGCGTCGGCGGTGCGAGTTACCAGGTTCCGATGCAGGTGAGTTCAAAGCGTCAGCAGTCGCTCGCTTTTCGCTGGATAATCACGGCGGCGCGCGCAAAGAAAGGTAAACCGATGTGCCTCCGTTTGGCGTCGGAACTGATGGATGCTTTCAGGAAAGAAGGCTCTGCGATGACGACTCGTGAGAATGTTCACAGAATGGCAGAGGCGAACAAGGCGTTCGCACACTTTGCATGGTAAAATAGTCGGATATATGCTGCCACGGTTATTGCCTTTGATAGCCGTGGCAGCTTTTTATATGTATATGGCCGGCGCAAGTTGGGGCCAAGGAAATAGTTTTATGGGTGTTGCGGGAATAATAAATTATGCCGAGTGAGTTGAGAAAGCTGCGAAATATAGGTGTGATGGCGCATATCGACGCCGGCAAGACGACCGTAACTGAGCGGATATTGTATTACTCCGGCAAGATATACAAGATGGGCGAGGTGCACGAAGGCACGGCGGTGATGGATTTCATGACGGAGGAGCAGCAGCGTGGTATTACGATAACCTCGGCGGCAACGCGTTGTCCCTGGAACGGGTATCAGGTCAATCTGATTGATACACCCGGGCACGTTGATTTTACGGCTGAGGTTGAGCGTTCATTGCGTGTGCTGGACGGGGCGCTGGCGGTTTTTGACGCGAGTGAAGGTGTTCAGGCACAGAGCGAGACCGTGTGGCGTCAGGGTCAAAAGTATGGTCTGCCGTGCTTATGTTTCATAAACAAAATGGACAAGGTTGGTGCGGATTTTGAGATGTCGGTTGACAGCATCAGGGACAAACTTCTTGCCAATCCTGTACCGGTTCAGATTCCGATAGGTGCCGAGGCGGATTTTCAGGGTCTTATCGATCTTGTAAAGATGAAGGCGGTTTACTACGAGGAGGCTAAGCTTGGTGCAACGTTTCGTGAGGTCGAGATACCCGGCCAACTGGTTGCCGAGGCCGAGCGGTGGCGCCATGAGATGATTGAGGCGGCAGCGGAGTTTGATGATGATTTGATGGCGGCCTACGTTCATGACGAAACGCTCGATATGGAAAATGTGGTTGCGGCGATTCGCAAGGGAACATTGTCGAACCGGATTCATCCTGTGTATGTTGGGTCCGCTCTGAAATATATCGGGGTTCAGCGTGTTCTTGATGGGGTAGTTTCGTATCTGCCGTCGCCTTTGGACAGGCCGGTGATTGCAGCCCACACTGTTGGTGGTAAGGGCAAAGGGGACAAAGAGATTAAAATTGAATGTGACCGGAGCAAGCCATTGGTGGCGCTTGCGTTTAAGATTACGAGCGATAAGCACGGTGATTTGTATTTTTTGAGGATTTATCGCGGCACTTTGAAATCCGGCAGCAGGGTGTTGAACAGCAATCGGGCTCGGCGTGAGAATATCACTCGGATATTCGAGATGCACGCCGATTCTCGCAAGATACTGGATTCCGCAGGTGCGGGCGATATCGTTGCGGTGGTAGGTCTTAAGGAGACGCTGACGGGCGATACGATATGTGACACGAAAACCAAGGTGATTCTTGAAAGCATTACATTTCCACAGACGGTAATTAGCATGTCGATAGAGCCGAAAACAGCGGCTGAGCGTGCCAAATTGGGTGATGCACTGGCGGTGCTCAGGCGTGAGGACCCCACTTTCGTCTGCAGTTATGACCGGGAGACGGGCCAGACCATCATCAGTGGTATGGGAGAGCTTCACTTAGAGATATTGGAGCACAAGCTGGTCCGAGATATGGGTGTGGATGTTCGTGTAGGCAAGCCAAGGGTGGCCTACAAGGAGGCAGTAAGCACGATTGCTGAGGGAGAGGGAAAATTTGTGCGTCAGACAGGTGGCCGGGGCCAGTACGGCCATGTTGTTATCAGGATTGAGCCACTGTTTGATAAAGATGGTCACTACAGCCGGGGGACGGAATTTGAGAACAAGGCGCCGGCAGATGCAGTTCCCAGGGAATATGTCTCTGCTGTGGAAAAGGGAGTTAGTGAGGGCCTGGCCAGCGGTGTGCTGGCAGGTTATCCCGTTGTTGGAGTGAAGGTTACGCTTCTCGACGGCTCATTTCACGCGGTCGATTCATCTGAGATAGCTTTTGAACAAGCCGGGACACTTGCGATCAGGGAGGTACTTGCCGGCGCGGGGCCCATTTTGCTTGAGCCGGTAATGAAGGTTCAGGTGGTGGTCCCGGAGGCGAGTTTCGGGGCGGTGCACGGTAATCTTGTTGCCAAGCGTGGCGTGATTATGGACAGTTGGCTGCACGGCAATATGCGAGTAATCGAGGCGAAGGTGCCCCTTGCGGAAATGTTCGGCTATTCGGGTGAAATTCGCAGTGCGACGGCCGGTAGGGGCAGTTTTTCGATGGAGCCTTTGAGCTACGAGAAAACCCCTGAGCAAATTTCCGAAAAAATTTTGTCGAGTTACTATTGACAACCCCAAAAATGTGTGGTATAAGTCAGCGTTTCGCAGCCGGAGCGAGCACGGAAAAGGATTTTGTGCGTTTCGAGTTGGGCTGAGTTCATTTCGGCAAACAGAGGCTCAAGGACGGTAGATAGAGGTTAGCTCGTCCGGTAAACGGATTTGTCCTCATTCAAAGATGACGTGATTGCAGGTTTGAACGGGGCGAAGCGTTTTGTTTGGCTTAGCAGGCGTATTCCTAAGGAAGGCGAGATAAAAGGCCTTTCCTGTCTGAAAATATAGTGAAAAATCTTGAAATTGCAGGATTTCTATAGAAATTTTCTGCATTTTTCTTGTTTTTTGGCTGTGCAATGTTATTCTTGCACGCTTGTAAAATGACATGGTGGATATAGTATAGGTAGAATCAGGGAATAGAAATGGCGACGGAGACCGAAAGAATCAGGATAAGGATGGAAGCATACGACCACCGAGCGCTTGATACGTCGGCTAAGGAAATAGTCGAACAGGCTCGTCGGACAAATGCTCGTGTGAGCGGTCCTGTACCGCTGCCGACCCGCATTGAGAGATATACGGTGTTGCGCAGTCCTCATATTGACAAAAAATCGCGCGAGCAATTTGAGATGCGGACGCACAAGCGTCTTATCGATATACACGACGCTAACGCTCGTACGGTTGAAGCACTGAATCGATTGGTGGTCCCGGCGGGCGTTTTTGTTAAGATAAAAGCATGAAATGGTAATGCTGCTTGGAAAAAAGATTGGGATGACCCGTGTTTATGATGAATCGGGCAGGATTACACCTGTGACGGTGATTCAGGCCGGGCCCTGCAAGGTGATGCAGGTAAAAACGAACGAATCGGACGGATACAGCGCGATACAATTAGGTTATGATAACGTCAAGGAATCGCGCGCCAAACAAAGTGCCGCCGGTCATGCGAAAAAGGCCGATACAACGGCGAAAAAGTTCGTTCGAGAGCTGCGTCTGGACGATGAGTCTGTTGGGCAGTACTCTATCGGCGATGAGATTTCGGTGTCGGCGTTTTCCGGGGTGAAGTTTGTTGACGTATCCGGCACCAGCAAAGGCAAGGGTTTTGCCGGCGTTATGAAACGCCACGGTTTCGGTGGTTTTCCGGCTTCGCACGGAACCGAGCGAAAGCACCGGGCGCCGGGGTCAATTTCAAGTTTCGCCAGCGATGCCGGTCACGGTGGTCATCCGAAAAAAGGCAAAAAAATGGCCGGGCGTATGGGTGGTGTTAGAGTTACGACGAAACATCACCGGCTCGTTTCCATAGACGAACAGAAGAATTTGCTAATTGTCAAGGGCGCTGTTTCAGGGCCCTGCGGCAGTTATATTGAGGTGCGCAGCTCGAAAACCGCGGTTTAAAAGGCGGGTTGGACAGAAGCGCCGGACGGAAATTAGAAATGATTGATGTTGCCGTATATAACCGAGAAGGCCAAGAGGTCGAAAGCCTTCAGCTTGATGAGAGGGTTTTGGGTGGTTACGTGAGGTATCCTCTGCTGAAGCAGGCGATAGTGATGTATCATGCGAATAAGCGACTCGGCACGGCCGCAACAAAGAGCCGAGGCATGGTCCGAGGCTCGACACGAAAGCTGTTTCGTCAAAAAGGAACGGGCAATGCCCGTGTCGGGAACAGCAGAACGGGTAAGCGAGTAGGCGGAGGAGTTACCTTTGCGAAGGTTAAGAGGGATTTCGGTAGGGCGATGCCAAGGAAGCAAAGACGATTGGCGAGGGATTCGGCGATTTTAGCGAAGTTTCGGTCGGGCAATGTGGTGGTTGTTAATGAATTGAATTTTGAGGAGCCGAAGACAAAAGAGTTTGCCAGGACTTTGAGCAATTTGAACATTGAGCGCAGTTGCCTGGTGACCGTCAACGAGCGTGACGAAAATCTTTACAAGTCGGCCAGGAATGTGCCAAAGGTGGATGTGCTGCTGGTGGGCGATTTGAACGCCGGCGACATCTGCAACCGTCAGAAGATGCTGCTTACGAAGGATGCGTTTTTGTCGCTGATAAACAGAGACATTAAAGAGAATTGAGCGAGTACAATTTGTGGAAGAGCACAATATTATAATCAAGCCGATAATTACAGAGCAAGGAATGCATTTCGCGAATACAAGGAACGCGTATTCGTTTGAAGTTAATAAAAAGGCGAACAAGATACAGATTCGAAATGCAGTTGAACGGCTCTATAACGTCAGGGTTTTGGATGTGCGTACCGCCAATGTCAGGGGTAAGCCTCGGAGGCGCGGCAGGCACTACGGGCTTACGCGGAGCTGGAAGAAGGCGGTAGTGGTTCTTGGTGAGGATTATCATATAGACTTATTCTGATTGAGTTGGTGGTTCATAGTTTGGAGATGAATAGAATTAGAGATATTGTCGTGGTGAACTGATATATGTGAGGTGTGAATTATGGCGATTAGACTTTACAAACCGACAAGTGCGGGACGCAGGAACGGCTCGGTGATTGATTACAAGGCCGAGCTGACAGCGACTGCGCCGGAAAAGTCGCTTTGCAAGAGGATAAAGAAGCACAGCGGCAGGAATCATCACGGCAAGACGACTGTGCGTTTTAGAGGTGGGGGCTCAAGGCGTATTTATCGAATGATTGATTTTAAGCGTAACAAAGACGGGATTCCGGCGCGGGTTGCAAGCATTGAGTACGACCCGAACAGGAACTGCTTTATTTCACTTTTGCATTATGCCGACGGTGAGAAACGGTACATTCTGGCACCTAACGGGATAAAGGTTGGTGAATTAGTCGAAAGCGGTGTGGGTGTTGAGCCGAAAGCGGGCAATGCGATGCCCCTTAGCAGCATGCCGGTAGGCGTTGAAATTCACAATATCGAGATGACGGCTGGACAGGGTGGCAAGCTTGTAAGAAGCGCGGGCGGCTCGGCCAGACTAATGGCTAAGGAAGGGAACTGGGCTACGATTATTTTGCCCAGCGGCGAGATGCGTATGGTTCGCAAGGAGTGCCGGGCTACGATTGGGCAGCTCGGCAACGCAGATTTCCAGCACGTCAATATCGGCAAGGCTGGTAGAAAGCGTCACATGGGTCGCAAGGGTCATGTTCGGGGCAAGGCGATGAATCCGGTTGCTCACCCCATGGGTGGTGGTGAGGGCCGCAGCAATGGGGGTCGTCATCCCTGCTCGCCGACAGGTGTCCCGGCCAAGGGCGGAAAAACGCGAAACCCGCGCAACCCGAACAACAAGCGGATAATTCGCAGGCGGAAGAACAAAAGAAACGGACAGCTGGTTTTGTAATTACGAAGCGGTTTAAGGAATTTTAATGGGTCGATCACAGAAGAAAGGGCCGTTTGTTGACGAGAAGTTGCTGCGTAAGGTGAGCAGACAGACCGAGGCCGGCACGAGAGACCCGATCCGGACGTGGGCGAGAAGGTGCACGATTATACCGGAATTCGTGGGATTTACGTTTCTTGTGCATAACGGAAAGATATTTAATAAGGTTTTCGTAACTGAGGATATGGTTGGACATAAGTTAGGCGAATTTTCGTTGACCCGGACATTCAAAGGACACGCCGGCAGCAGGAAGAAAAGGTAACCAAACGGGTTTATAAGGTTTTAAGATGTTAAGCTGTAGTAGATTAAAAGAGCTTTGTTCGCAGCAGAAAATAAGTGCCGACCAGCTTGCCGGTCATCTGGCTCGCGGGGGCTTTGACCACAAGGCGGCTGCAGCGGCTTTAAAGAACTGGCAGAAGGGTTTATACAAGCCCAGGCCGCGAAGTGAAGATGTTGAACGGCTTGCAAGCGGCCTTGGAGTTGAGCCGGCACAGCTTTCGCAGTGGCAGGCGTCTTATCGTTATGCACCGATGTCGGCGAGAAAGGCAAGGCTGGTAACGCAGCTTATAAAAGACAGAAGTGTGCAGGATGCTTTGGATATATTAAAGTTTACGCCTAAGCGAGCGGCGCACATGATTACGAAGGCGCTGGAAAGCGCCATAGCCAACGCGGATGAGCAGGAGGCCGACATCCAGAAGCTGTATGTCTGCGAGGCGCGTGTTGATGACGCGGGCCTGCGTATCGGGACCAAACGCTGGATTCCAAAGGATCGCGGCAGGGCGTATCCGATTCGTAAACATGCCAGCCATATATATATAACAGTAGCCCAGGAATAGTATTGAGTTCGTAGTTTGTGGAATAAGGTTAGATATGGGTCAAAAGACATCGCCAATTGGTTTTAGAACGGGTATTACGCTCGACTGGCAAAGCACCTGGTTTGCGCCGAAGGCTAATTACGGCGAGTTCCTGGTAGAAGACTGGAAGATTAGAAAATATATTGACAAGAAATTCAATCGGCAGCCGCCGTATTCGGCGGTGTCGAAGGTCAAGATAGAGCGGACGCGCAACGAGGTCAAAGTAACGCTGCACACGGCTCGGCCCGGTATGGTGATTGGGCCTCGCGGAGCCGAGGTTGAAACCCTCAGAGAAGAACTTGAAGAGCTTATTGACCGCAAGATTAATATCAACGTGATTGAGATAAAGGAGCCTGCGCTGGATGCAACTCTGGTGGCAGAGGCGATTGCGCTTCAATTGAAGAAACGCGCATCATATCGGCGTGCGATGAAAGCACAGTGTGAAAACGCGATGAATGCCGGAGCAAAGGGAGTAAAGATTATATGTGGCGGTCGTTTGGCGGGAGCCGAGATAGCTCGCAGCGAGACTCAGAAGCTGGGAAGCATACCGCTTCAGACGCTGGATGCAAACGTTGATTACGGTGTGGCGACCTCGCACACGACATACGGGACGATAGGTATAAAGGTTTGGATTTACAAGGGTAAGTTTGGCCAGGAGATTGTGCCGGTATCAAGACCTCGTCGTCAGTCAAAGCCACGGCATGGTGGTGGTCGTGGTGGTGGCCGTTCAGCGGGAAGTAGTAAAAGTAGTACCGGATCAACGGCGAAAGGCAGCCGGGCCCAAACCGCAAAGACCAGAAAGGGACCCGCTGAGGCGAAACCAACAGAGCCGGAGATAGAGGATAACAAAGCTGAAGCACCGACTGAAACGGACGGTGCCCAACAAAAGAGTGAATAGGTAAAGGCAGTAAGGGATAGTCTAAAAATGGCTTTAATGCCGAAAAGGGTTAAGTATCGCAAGCATCAGCGCGGCAGTATGAA
>Ga0180301_10000949_pt1 | contig 22716 bp, 18 predicted proteins | sample GuaBasSediGuay16_FD_121797 | JGI IMG/M metagenome (GOLD analysis project Ga0180301, IMG submission 121797) | Subseafloor sediment microbial communities from Guaymas Basin, Gulf of California, Mexico - Guay16, Core 4569-2, 12-15 cm | ecosystem: Environmental > Aquatic > Marine > Hydrothermal...
AAACGACCTCGCAGTCCGTAATGCGCACATCGAGCACGTCGGCGACCGAAGAAATCTGAAAGTCGTATCGGCGACCGTCCCGCTCGCCGAGATGTTCGGGTATTCGACCGCACTGCGGAATCTCTCTCAAGGCCGGGCGACATATACGATGCAATTTTCCCAGTATCGCCGCCTTCCGCAGCAGCGTGAAAAAGAGCTACTGGAGAGAATTAGAGGCTATTGAACGAACCGGGGCGTTGACAATTGAAGAATACGGAGTAAGCTTAATTTCGGAGTATTTAGGAGAGAAGCTGTTACAGGATTAGGGTAGAGATTCTTATAGGAGTTTGTTTTGAAGCGAAAGATACTAATATCTTTCATCCTCGCGGCATTGACGGTCGCCTCGCGTATCCCGTTTATCTGCAAATACCTATTCGATTGGGATTCGATACTGCTCGCGCGCGCCCTCGACGGTTTCTATATTCCGGCGCATAGGCCTCACCCGCCGGGGTATATATTCTCGGTCCTATCAGCGAAACTACTCTATTTCATATTCGACGCTAATACTGCATATATAGTCCTCGGTATATTTTTCGCCGCTATCACCGCCATTCTTATCTGGCGGATTATGGACAGGTTCGTCCCGACAACGGTCGCTTTTTTAGCGGCGCTTATCTGGATAACATCCCCGTTGAGCTGGTTCTGGTCGTCCGTCTCGGCTACCTATATTATCTCTCCGGCGTTTGCGGCTTTGCTTATGTGGTTTTCCGTCAAGTTCGATAGCTCGAGAAGGCCTGTCTTCTATTCGTTTATGGTAGGCCTTACCGTTGGAATCGCTTCGGGGTTTCGCCAGGACCTGACTCTACTTCTCGGGGTTCCGACTATCTGGTTCATTTTCACAAAACTCGAATACGGCTTCTCGCGTATTTTTCTGTCGGTATTGGCGGGTTTTGCCCTACCTTTCGCTGTTTGGTTCGGTTTGTCCTCGGCGAATTGCGGCGGCGTAAGCGAGTATATAGATATTGTCCGCGGCCAGTTCGGCGTTTCGGTCGGTGGTGGTAAGTTCGGGCAGGCCTCTTTTCGGATTATGCTCGGCCTCAAGCGACTTGTCGCGGGATTACTGCTCGGTGGTGGTGCCGCGATACTGCCGGCGGTGGCCGCGATAATCGTCCGCCCGATAACAATAATAAAATCGCTGTGGGAGAGTAAATCGCGCAGCCCCGGTATGTTCCTTATAATGATTGCATTCCCGGTATTGTTTTTTGTGTTCGTTTTTCTCGCGAAAAGCGGATACGTTTTAATCCTGCTTCCGCCGACGATAGTCGTCTCGATTATATGCATCCACAATTCTCTATTAAGAGGGAAAACCGGGTTTTCGACTCGACTATTATTGGCTGTCGTAATTATCGATACGGCAATGGCTCTTTTCCTTCCTGCGAGCAGCTACCCGAGGTTCTATACCTTCCCCGGCGATATCAGACAAACTTACGACCGCTATATCGCGGCGAATACACTGATATCCCTTCGCGACTACGAACGCCGTATGGACGAGGTTACAGGCCCTGTTCAACGGGACAATCCCGCAGGGAGGACCGTTCTGTTGCTGCCCTACGAACGCGGCTTTTTCGGGTTGCGCCACGCCCAGTATTATTTCGAGAACTACCCGATAATCGTTCTTTATCGCCCCGGTTTCAAGCTGTATTATAATTTCGATTTACTCGGAGAATACGAGGAAAACGCCGTCGTTCTTTCCCGCGAGATAGACCGGGTGTTGATTATCTCGGGCACCTTCGACCGGTCGAAACTCGTCGGCGGCGAACTTATCGAATCCCGCCGAATATTCGATATCGATATCGCCGCCATAGAAAACAGGAATTCGATAACCTACGACGGTTTTCGGATAATCCGGGAAACACCGTGAAAAATGCCTTAGGGATTTGCTAAACCGCTTTACAAAATAATTAGCTTCTTGCAGATTGGGCTGGCACGCTCCGTGCAAAGCCCGCCGGTTATCACTTATAGTTCATGCGGTTACTTGCGAATCGGCGAAGTTGTTGAGCACGATTACCTATGGCATTACTTGCGGGCGCACGGATTCCCCGCTGCCCGGAGTCACCACCCTCGCGCCAGCCCTGAATTACCGCTTATATTCCGTAATCCAAGACTAAAATCGTGGGCTATTCATTATCGGTCCCAAATCCCCCTTTGCCATAATTTTTCGTGAAACTCCTTTGCCAAATTTACCTTGACTTAATTATCCGTAATAGGTAGATTTTTGGTGATGCGGGTGTAACTCAGCCGGTAGAGTTCCAGCTTCCCAAGCTGGCTGTCGCGGGTTCGAATCCCGTCGCCCGCTTTTAGCTTAACGGAGATTATTCGTGTAACTTTCTACCTGCTTAATCTCGGTCTATTTCCATTAGAGGCCCGCGTGGGCTTTTGTTTTATGGTCTATATCGATAGTATATCGGACGATTCGCCGGCGTCGCACGCGGGATTGTGTGCGGGGGATAGCCTCGTTTCCGCCGACGGTCATATTCTGCACGATGCTCTCGACGTTCAATTCTATATAGAAGGTGTCGAACGGGTCGAGATAGCGTATCGCCGTGCCGGTTTTGAATATAAGGTTATTTTGGAGAATCGGACTCTCGAACCGACCGGGATTAATCCGCACCCGATTGGTTTAAGGCGCTGTAAGAATAACTGTATATTTTGCTTTATCGACCAACAGCCAAAGGGATTGCGCAAATCTCTTTATATAAAAGATGAGGATATACGACATAGCTTCCTGTATGGCAATTACATAACTCTTACAGATACTCCCGAATGGGAATTCGCCCGGATTATTGAACAACGCATGGGGCCGCTCTATGTCAGCGTCCACGCGACGGATGACGAAATCCGACAGAAACTGCTAGGCCGCGAAAAAATCCCGCCGATAATGGCTCGGCTGAAACGTCTTACCGAGGCCGGTATCGGCATCCATTCGCAGATTGTAATCGTCCCCGGATATAACGACGGCGCAGTTCTGGAGCGAACAGTCAGCGAAATATATTCGCTCGGGGAAAACGCTCTGTCGTGCGCGGTAGTCCCTGTCGGGCTAACGCGATACCGTGAGGGTTTGCCGCATATCGACCCCGTTTCGCCGGAACTCGCGCGCGATATATTGAGCTTTTGCGACAGATTGCGAAAATCGTTCGACCGCCCGGAATTTTTGCAGGCCGCAGACGAACTGTTTCTACTCGCAGGACGGGAAATCCCCGAAACCGATTATTACGGCGATTACCCACAACTCGATAACGGCGTGGGCCTCGTTAGGTCAACTATCGACGACGCGATAGGCTGTGCGGCATTCCCGGAATCCTCCAACAAAAATCGCACCGAATTTTTGGTAGATATCGTTACCGGAACCCGCGCCGCGCATGTATTAGAGAAGTATTTCCCAAAAAATCTCGGCTTGCCGGGAGTTACGAGGCGAATAATCGCATTGGAAAACCTTTTCTGGGGCTCTCAGGTAACGGCGGCTAACCTATTAACCGGCAAAGAGATAACCGATGCCGTTTATGATTCGCACGCCGATATTATATTTCTACCGCCAAAGGTCCTGAATGCCGATAACCTTTTCCTCGACGGCATTAGCCTCGACGACCTGAAGGAACACGTCGGAGGGCGCCTGATATCTGGACCTGCGTATCTTTCTGAAATCCAGGAAGTTATTTGTGCCGGTTAAAAATTCATTTAGAAATACCCTTCTGAACAACTCAATTCATTGTCTATTATAACGTTACCTTAATCATCTGAACAAAAACTTCAAAAAGAGCTTGACTTATCCTTTCATTGTTCCTATACTATAAAGGGTTACGAAAAAACTATAACACAAAGACAAAGATAACCGCGCTAATTCTTTATTGTAAGCGGAGTTTCGAATACGGGAGGTTTTCGTGGGTCTGCCGATTGTAGCTATTCTCGGCCGACCGAATGTCGGTAAATCTACTCTTTTCAATCGGCTAAGCCGCGATAACCGTGCGGTCGTGGACGAAACACCGGGGGTAACACGGGACCGCAACTACGCAACAGTCGAATGGGCGGGGAGAGATTTCGTAATTGTCGATACCGGTGGCCTCATTTTGGACGCGAAGACCGGTATCGAACTATCGATAACCAAACAGGCCGAAATCGCCGCGCGCGAGGCCGACCTCGTGCTCTTTCTCGTCGAAAAAACGATAACTCCGGAAGACGCCGAAATAGCAAACACTTTACGTAAGGGTGATTTCCCTCTGATACTGGTTGCGAATAAAGTCGATAGCCAAAAAGATGAACTCGAACTCGCGGATATCTGGAGACTCGGCCTTGGAGAGTTTTTACCGATATCGGCGCTCAACGGACGCGGTGTCGCGGATTTCCTGGATATTCTAATCGACAGGCTACCCGAAAAAGGACACGGGGAGGAAATCCACAGCGAGATACGCGTGGCTATCGTAGGGAAACCGAACGTCGGCAAATCGAGCTATGTCAACAAATTGCTCGGCGAGGACAAGCTGGTCGTAGACGCTGTCCCCGGCACGACACGCGATTCTATCGACACCATATTCAAATATAACGGCAAACGCTGGGTGCTAACCGACACTGCGGGATTGCTTCGCAAACAACACGGTATCGAATACTATAGCTCGCTGAGAACGGTTTCGACCATCAAGCGGAGCGATATCGTGTTCCAACTCACAGACGCGACCGAGCGGTTCAGTTCTCAGGACAAGCGTATCGCCGGAATGGCTGTCGATTTTTACAAAGGACTGGTTATCGGTTTAAATAAATGGGACCTTATCGAAGCCGGACCGAGAACATCGGTGGAATATGAACGTATTATAAAGGAGGAGGCCGCCTTTCTGGGCTTTGCGCCGTTTGTTACTCTCTCGGCACTGACCGGGTTGAGAGTTAGAAAAACGCTGGAGATTCTCGAAAAGGTCGCGGAAAACAGGGCGCAACGCGTTCCTACAGCCGAGATGAACCGATTCGTGAAGACGGTTATCGCAAAACATCCGCCTCCGATAGCTATGGGCAAGAGAGCGAATATTCTTTACGCCACTCAGGAAAGCGCGAACCCGCCGGTGATAGTTTTTTTCTGTCGCGGGGCGAGATATATCCCGGAAAACTACAAAAGGTATTTGATAAATTCATTAAGGCACGAATTCGGTTTCGAGGGTGTATCGATAAAACTCGTTTTCAGGGAGAGACGGGGGAAATGACGGTATTGCTATCAGTCCTCGGCGGATACCTTCTCGGTTCGAAACCCTTCGGGTATATCGTAGGTTGATTCGTTTCCGGGAAAGATGTCCGGGAAGGAGGCAGCGGCGCAACGGGCGCGACAAATATCGCACGACAGCTCGGACTTAAGTGGGCTATCCCCGTCGCGATTCTCGATATCGCCAAAGGCGCGCTACCGGTTGTTTTGACAATATCGTTTTTCGATAATCCCGTATGGCTGCCCGCCGCGACCGGTATAGCGGCGATAGTAGGACACATATTTCCGGTGTGGATTCGATTCCGAGGCGGCAAAGGCGTAAGCACAGCGTTGGGAGTTGCAATCGTCATCTCTCCCTGGGGGACGCTCGTCGCTCTGATAGCATTCGTAGCCGCGTTCGCAGTCGCAAGGTTCGTTTCGATAGGCTCGCTGGCGGCGGTCGTTGCGTATTTTATCGCGGTTTTCGTTTTCGGCGCGAAAATAGACGCATCCGGACTCGATACAAAAATTTTCGCGGCGGCGCTACCCATAATCGTTATCTGGACGCACCGGTCGAATATTTCGAGAATTATAAAAGGAAAAGAACTGAGAGTTAAAGGGCAAAGGGATTAGTTGTTTCCATTTAAAACGATTTTTTAAATTCAATAACGAGCATCGCCGCCGTTTTGAATCTATATTTCGCTTGAATAGATTGGAGCCGAGATGGTTAGACCTACAAAAATGTATTATTCCATTACCGAGGTAGCGGAGCTTACCGGGCTGAAACCCCACATTCTTCGGTATTGGGAGACAGAATTCTCTATTCTGCATCCTAAAAAGAACCGCGCGGGTAACAGGGCATACCGTGTTAAGGATATCGAGATAGTGAAGCTAATCAAACGACTTTTATATACCGAGGGCTACACAATAGAAGGAGCCAAACGACAGATACGCAAGCTTCGTCAGCAGGGTTATAAACCCGGTGCGCCGCTACCTCCTATCGAAAAACCGGCTAAACCGTCGAAAAAAGCCGCCAGAGGCAGAAAACCGCCGGCGGATATTCAGGACAAACTAAAAGAAATACGCACCGGTCTTCAAGAGATATTAAATATGCTCGGAGCGCGTTAGATATAACGAATCGATATTGCTGATTTTTACGAAAAAGGGGAAAAGTAGTAAGTAGTCGATAGACGGGAGTCAGGAGACATCTTCCCCGCAAAGCAAAGCCTGGTGCCGTGTAAGGCCATTCTAACTCCTATCTTTTAACTCCTGTCTCCTTCGGTAAATGCGCCGATAAGCCCGTTTTTCAGTAATCTCGAATTAGTATTTCCATCGAGAACCCGTCGATAAGGCGGGTTTTTTCTATGTTCCCTGCACCGCTTCTCCCGGAATTTCTTTAGATTTTGCAGCGGCGAGTTTCTTTTCCTTCTCTTTCGCCTTTTTCTTTTCGATTGCGGCTCGGATTTTCGGCGCGTCGTTTAATATTTCTCCCGACTTTTTCGTATGTATCGTTCCCGTCGGACAGACAACGACACATATCTGGCAACCGTTGCATTTCTCGTAATCGATATGCGCGAGATTATTCTCGAAAGTAATCGCGTCTTTCGGGCACTCCTTAACGCATCGCATACAAGCGATACAACCCGTTTCGCAGACGTCTTTTACCAATTTTCCCTTATAGATATTATTGCACGCGACCCAGACATCGCTTTCGGCGGGCATCAGTTCGAGAACACCTTTTGGGCAGGCATCCACGCAGGCGCCGCAGCCGGTGCATTTTTCCATATCGATTATAGGTAGAAGGTCATCGCTCATTTCGATAGCCTCGAACGGGCAGATATCCGCGCAGGTTCCCAACCCTATACAGCCGTTGGGGCAGGCTTTCGGGCCGCCCATAACCAGAGATGCGGCACGGCAATCCATTATTCCTCTATACTCGAATTTCTCTCGGGCAATCGATTTTCCGCCGCGGCATTTGAGAACCGCTATAAATTTAACCGATTCGCCAGCCTCGGTGCCGAGTATATCGGCGATAGCGGAGGCTACCTCGGCGCCGCCGGGGATACAGCCGTTAACCGGCGCCTCGCCAGCGACGACAGCTTTAGCAAATCCCGAACAGCCGGGATATCCACACGCGCCGCAGTTTGCGTTCGGCAAAACATCCTCGATTTCCTCGACGCGCGGGTCGACCTCGACGGCGAATTTTTTCGCCGCAAGCCCGAGAAAGGCGCCGAATACCAGCGCAAAAAAACCGAGTTCGAGTATCGAGCCTAAAAATGTAAGGGCCATATCGGATTTCCTTTTCTATTCTATTTCGTATCTTCCCATCAAAAACTGGATAATCTCGTCCTCGCCGGGTGTGCTGTTGACATTCTCCGTCGTCCTGTATATGAATTTTTCGAAAGCTTTACCATTACGGTCAAGATATACGCGCAGAGCGGGGGCGAGAGTATTTCTCTCGGTAACCGTGAATTCGTAATAGATAGCGTCTATGCCGGGGAAAGCGTGACGGGCGCTCTTTGGCCAGTAGAAAAGCGCATAGAATGGAAAACATGTGCCTCGGTCGTAGGCAACCCGCACATTCGGTTTAGTCGAGTCGAGAGCCGCGTAATCGTAAATTGCGAAAGAGGCCGAATCGCCCAGCGCGGTGACATCGAAAAGATGTTCGTGCCTGATTGGATTGCGGTCTATCCACCACATAAACCATTGCTGGCGGAGCGTATCGAACGGAACTCGTTCGACAGTGTCGCCGACCGTGATAAAATTCGCCTGCGGCGGAACGAGGAAGTAATTCCCCGTCAACGTGTCACCGGATTTCTTTATCCAAGTATATTCCCCGATTACCGACTGGGTCGGAGCCATAGGCAGAGTGTATTCGCGAACGCAGTCGAGGAAAACATCCGTAGTGTCGGTTTCTGCAAGTGCACCGATAACAAGGAAATACAGTATTATAGCGATAACGATGTATCTCATTTTTGGCCGTCCGAAAAATAGATTTTCAATAATACAAACTAAAAAACTAAAATCAAGGAAAAAGAGAAGGGGGAATATCCCGAAAAATTATAATTTGCGTAAACCGGTTTTTTACCACCATTTCCCGTTGGGTTAAGGGAATAATGCCACGGTTTTGGTGATATTCGGTTTTCAATCGTCTAAAACGACTATCCAACGCTAACCCCAATAGTAAGATATTTATTTTCTTTCCTTATTGCAAGGAAATTGATTATCCAGTTTCGATATAGGATTTTGTTTTCTGCTAACTCGAAATTCCTTTTGCAAAATCGAACGAAAGGACTATATTCGAACATAATCGCACAATTAGCCGATAACGAAAATGAGGATATTGGTCAGGCTCGGACATCTTTATCATCTCGCCTCGCTCGGCCCTGTCGCCGATGAGTTTATCCGTCGCGGGCACGAAGTGGAATTTTCCTGCGAACACGAGTCGAAACGCGTTCTGGGAATCCCAATCAAAAAAAAGCGGACAGCGGAGGACAAACTTCGTAATATGGGTTATAAAATCGCCGACCAGAAATCGGGGCTCGATATCGTCCTTACCGGCGATGTTCTTCCCGACCCCGATACTTATGCGCCAGCGAGTTTTATTCTCGTTTTTCACGGCAAAGGATTTAAAAACCTGGTTTATCGCAACCTGAAGCGCTGGCCGGAAATCGAGTATCAAATTATGGTCGAAGGTCCACACCGTAAAAAACGTATGGAAGAAACCGGAGCTAGGGGGATATCGCAGGTCCACGTCGTCGGTTACCCGAAACTCGACCCGTTATTTTCGGGTAAAGTGGACATTAGCCCGATTATCGACAAATACGATTTAAACCCGGAATTACCGACCGTTCTTTTCGCGCCGAGCCATAAACCGAGTTGTATCGACATTATCGGCGATTCTATCTGCGCCGCCACCGAGGATATAAACCTGCTAATAAAACTACATCCGTTCTCGTGGGGAGGTAAATACGCGCCACACCGGCATCACAGGCTCTACGAGCGAGCGATAAGAGGTTTCGACCACGCTAGGCTTGTGTCTCCCGAAGACCGCAATATTATCCCGTTTATTGCCGCATCCGATATTATCGTGTCCGGGGTGAGCAGCACTATTTATGAGATGTTCGCGGCAGGAAAGTTCGGCGTTATTGTCGAGGTGCCGAACCGACTCCGGCGTGATTCGAACCCGGAACTCGATATCGAACCGGCAAAGCTTTTCGAGGGCGTATGGCCGATAGTAAAAAATCCCAAAAATCTCAAGGATGCCATACTCGAAGCTCTCTCTCCCGAAGAGACTGTGTGCGCCCGAGCAGCGGCATTAAGGAAAGAGTTGTTTTTCGGCCTCGATGGTAAGGCCTCGTCGAGAATAGTCGATATCGCGGAGGGATGTTCTAAGGACAAACAAAAAACAAGTTAACCTATAACGAATATCGAATAACGAGGTCCTATGAAAGCGATAATTCTGGCCGCAGGTATCGGCAAAAGACTGGGGAACATTATCCCGAAATGCCTGACCGAACTGGCCGACGGGAAATCCATTATCGAATATCAAATCGAAAAGCTGACCGAATTCGTTGGGCTGCATAATATCTATATTGTGGTCGGCTATAAAAAAACGCTTATAATGGAGCGCTTTCCGAACCTGATTTATATCTACGCCGAAAGGTTCGCCCATACGAATACGTCGAAAAGCCTGCTTTGCGCGCTCGAAAAGACCGACGACGACGTTATCTGGCTAAACGGGGACGTTTTTTTCGACGCGTCGTTACCCTGGCTTTTGACGCGAAACAGCGAATCCGCCGCGCTTGTCGATAATAAAAAGTGCGGCGAGGAGGAAATAAAATATAATGTCGATAGCGAGGGTTACATTCGGGAGATTTCCAAACAGGTTGAAAAACCTATCGGCGAAGCGCTGGGAATTAATTTCATTATTAGAGATGATGTGCCTTTTCTGGTCGAGGAATTAAGGAAAGTCGGCGATAACGACTATTTCGAGAAAGCGATAGAGAATCTTACCCTCTCCGGAAAACTAAAAATAAGGCCCGTCGATAAAGGAGACTATTTCTGCGAGGAAATCGATTTCCCGGAGGATTTGGAATTGGTGAACAACCATTTGTCCGGTCGGTAAATACGCGGTAAAAGACCGCCAAGTGTCCATTCCTCGAGTATTCCTGAATCGTCGGCAAGGAATATCGGAACTCTCTCCTCGGCAAACTCGGCGATAACCTGACGGCAAGCACCACACGGCGGAATAGCTCCTATGTTAGAGATAATGAGAATCGCTTCGATACGTTTCCCGCCGGCTTTCACCATCGCGGCTATCGCGTTTCGTTCCGCGCAGACCGTCAAACCGAAACTGGCGTTTTCGACATTCACACCAGTATAAATATTTTCTTTATTGTCGACAACTGCGGCTGCGACCCGACAATTCGAATACGGCGCGTAGGCATTCGATAGAATATCCTTCGCCGCCTCGAGAAGCCTGTCTTTCGTTGTTTTATCGATTTTCACTCCGCTCACGCTCTCCCGATATATTCCATCGAACGCGTATCGACCTTGACTTTATCGCCTATATCTATAAACAGCGGGACTTTTATAGTAAGCCCGGTTTTAGTTACAGCGGCTTTAGTTACGTTGGATACGCTATCACCTCTGACTGCCGGTTCAGTCTCGGCGATTTCGAGAGTTACCGCCGCCGGCAAATCGACATTGAGCGGTTCACGCCCGAGAAGCAGAATAGGATAGGTTTCATTTTCTTTAAGGAAGTATTTCGAGTCGCCGATAACCTCTTTATCGAAGCTATACTGTTCGTAGCTTTCGGTATCCATAAAATGGAATCCACTCGCATCTGCATAAAGAAACTGCATCTCACGTCCGGCAAATTCGCCCTCCTCGACGGAATCCTGTTCGGTAAAAGTATTTTCGAGAACGGCTCCCGTCCGTAGATTTTTAATTCGCGTTTTATACTTACTTCGCCCGCGCCCGCGTAGCGACATCTGAACGTCGATTATCTCGAACGGTTCCCCTTTATATATTATTTTCAGACCCTTACGGAAATCCGGCGCTTTATAGGCCATAGTTGTATCCTCTTTGTTTGGTTTGTGGATTATCACCGTTTATATTTATATATATTATGTTTTCATATCCTCGATGTCAAATAGAGATTGCTGATTTTTGGCGAAAACAGGAAATTAACCTGTCATTGCGAGGAGCATAGCGACGAAGCAATCTCCAGCAAACAAAGAGATTGCTTCGCTTTGCTCGCAATGACATAGTTTTACTATTTTACTCGTTTGTAAAGTATATACCCGTTTTTCAGTAATCTCAAATAGTATATTTTTACGCGGACAATTTTTAGGTTAATTTCTCGTTTCTTTTTCTCTTGAATCCACGGAAGTAGTGAATATATTAAAACCACGTAAACAAAAAAACAGAGAGTATTATGAAAAAGCTGACGCTATTATTCGTTTTGCTTCTCGCCGCAGGGATTTCCGTCGCCAATGACCCGTATCAACTCGCCAACGAGCCCGCGCTTTTCCGCAATCTCGTTCCGGACAGCCTCGTAACATATCCGCCGGTCAGGATGTGGTCGCTGGACAATGGACTCGTAGTCTTGTTCTGGGAGAACCACACCGCGCCGGTTGTAAGTATGCGAGTCGGTGTGAAAACCGGTAGTATGTTCGAGGGAGAATACCTCGGCGCGGGAATAAGCCACTATCTCGAACATATCGTCTCGGGCGGGACAACAGAACGGATGACCGAAACTGAATACAACGATATTCTCTCGGATATCGGCGCTATAAACAATGCTTATACAATGCGCAATATAACCTGCTATTATATAAACGGCCCGAGCGGGCATTTTGCTACCGAACTCGAAATACTCTCGGATTGGGTTACAAATTGCGGATTCGATTCTACCGAGGTAGCTCGCGAAAAAGGCGTTATTACTCAGGAAATATTCAAAGATATGGAAGAACCTTCGCGCGTTATGCTAGATTTGTTCTATAAAACTGTATTTTTAGAACATCCGGCGCGCCATCCGATAATCGGTTATATCGAGAACTTTCTAAAACTGACCCGCGAGGGTTTGATAGAATATTACGATATGTATTACTCGCCGGACAATTCGATACTCGCTATCGCCGGGGATTTGACGGTGGATGAGGTTCGCACCTATGTCGATAGTTTTTTTGGCGACTGGGAACGCAGCACGCACCCGGCGCCTATCCTTCCAGAAGAGCCGATTCAACTTACCTCACGTTATGTCGAAAAAACAGGTGCAGTTCAAACCTCACAGATGCGTATCGGCTGGCGAGGCGCCAAAAGAGGCGACCCGGACAGTTGGCCGCTCGATATACTGACCGATATTCTCACCGACGGCAAAACCAGCAGACTTCATAAACGCCTCGTAATCGACGAACAACTCTGCGGCGAAGTCTGGGCAATGCACTACAATCCTGCAACACGGCCCTCCGTATTTACTATCGGTGTCTCAGATTTCGACTACGAAGACCGCGACCGAATTCTCGATATAATTTGGGAGGAAATTTGTAAAATCAAGACCGAGAGCGTAAAACCGCGCGAGTTGGAACGCCAGAGAAGGTTGCTCGTCAAGGCGATGATGTATGAGAACGAGACGGTGGAGGGCCAGACCTCGTCGCTGATGTTTCAATATTTAACTTACGGAAGACCCTTCTCTATAGATTTTTTAGTCCAACCGTATTTGGATGTTAGGACAGAGGATATTCAGCGAGTCGCGAACAGATATTTCTTGCCGAATGCTATGACTGTGGCTGTGCTTCATCCGCCATCCGAGAAAGAAGAAAAAGAAATCGAGGCGAAACCGAAAGGCGGCATCCAATTCGAGAAATACACGCTCGACAACGGTATGACCGTTCTGGTCGCCGAGAACGATAACGTTCCGCATATCGATATTCGAATGTATTTCAATGCCGGATTGCGATTCGAGCCGGAAGGTCAGATGGGCGTATGCAACATTGCAGCGGCCTATATGATGGAGGGAGTTAGAGGGTATTCCACACCTGAGAAGCTACGGGAGTATATGGAATGGAACGGCTATAATATAAGCGCCGACGGGGGGAACAATACAATCTATCTCGAGGCCACGCTTCTTCCTATGGATATCGAGCCTGGGATAGAACTTCTCGCCAGAATGGCTTTCGAGCCGACGTTCCCAAAAGAATCGTTGCCGAAACTTAAACAGAAAATGAGAATAAAATTAGCATCTCAGCAGAATAACTGGTCGAGCGAGGCGTTCTATTATTTCAGGAAAAACTTTTTCCGCGAACATCCGTATGCCGGCAACCCGCTGGGCAACGAGAAGAGTCTCGAAAAACTAACCCGCGAAAACGTCGTCGATTTTTACAATAAATACGTAACACCTTCGAACTGCGTGTTAGCTATCGCGGGACCTCTTCCAAGGGATACTCTTCTAAAATTGGTAGAAGACGCTCTTGGGCGATATGAGAAACGAGAGATAGTCCTGCCGGATATTCCCGACCCGGAACCCGCAACCAAACCGGAGACGTATATCAAAGAGACGGACAGGTCGCAGGTAACGCTTATTATCGGTTATCCGGCCCCCGACCTTTCTAACGACGACCGTTACCCGCTCGATGTGATGAAAGGTTTCCTTTCAGGAATGGACGGTCGTCTACACGAGGAACTGCGTGGTTCCCGTGACCTCGTATATTTTGTCTGGGGAAGCAGCTTTTTGGGCCCCGACGGCGGCACTTTCTATATAACTACACAAACAAGTCCGGAAAACTACGATTCGGTGGTAGCGGTTATTCTCCGCGAGATAGAGCGGGTTAAGCGCGGAGATTTTAACGACGACGATATAGCTACGGCGAAAACCCTTATTCGCGAGCGGTTCTATCGCGGTAGACAGCGGCAATCGAGCCATGTTACCTCCGCGGCGCTGGACGAATTATACGGCCTCGGATTCGATTACGACTATCGCTATCTCGAGCATATCGACGAAGTTACGAAAGAGGAAATTGTTGCATACGCCACCAAGTATCTACAAAACCCGGTTATGGCGATTATAGCGCCTGAAGGGTTTGAAAAATAGAGCTGTTAAGCGCGAATCGACGGTTATCCGGCTGGCACGCTCCGTGCAAGGTCCTTATAAGGTTTTGAATATACTATAGCGGACGCACGGACTCCACACCAACATCCCGAATACCACCCTCGCGCCAGCCGGTAAATCATCTGTAAATATATATAATTTTTACTTCCCAAAAACCGCCGAAATGGTTGTTGTTGGTGTTTTTTTCTCGAACGCTGGTTTAGGGTTATAGGTCTATGTATTATTGTCAAACAAGTTCGTCAATTTATGGTTTGACATATCGCGAAATGCGCACTATTATAAAATGATTAACCAATAATCCGAAAGAGGTGATATGCGAACCAAGACCATAGTAACGCTACTTATTGCCGTCTGGGTTCTTTCTGGACTCGCCGGGAAAATAAATTTTCACCATGGCGGCAGCGAGGTGGGGGAGGTTCTGTTCGACGGTTCGGTCTTCCTGCTCGATGATAAAGAGGTAGAACGCGATAGCGTAAAAAAGGTTTTTCTTGGAGACGTTAGGGAGACGACGACCGAAGAGGAAGAACAATACGCTCTCTCCGATGAGCAAATAGCCGAATGGTGGGCGCTTGCCGACGAGATGGAGGCCGAATATCCCGAGGCTAACGGTGTAATCTTTCACGACTATTCACGACAGACACTAACCTCGGATGGAAGGGAGGTCAAAGAAACCCGTTTTGCGGGTAAGGTTATCACACAGGAAGCTAAATGGTGGTCGAATTTAGCGTGGTATACCGTCGAGGGAATCGACCGGATTAAAATACTCTACGCACGGAGTATCGCTCCCGACGGGACTATAACGAACTACAGCCCCGAGGATATTACATACTCGGAACCGACGCGAGGGACGCTCTTTTTCGGCAAGGGACAAAGCGTATCTCTTAATATACCGGGAGTAGAACTCGGCTGTATCGTGGATTACGGCTATATACACGAGACCTACGCTCCCGAGGACCCGGAGCTGTTTATGACGCGGTTCTTTTTCCAAAGCGATGAACCGGTGAAAACCGCCGAATGTCATTTCGAGGTTCCAAAAGGACGCACGCTTTACTATGAAACCTTCCTGATGGAGCCTGACGACCCCTTTATTGGAAATAGCAAAAAGAGCGTTACTGAATACGAGGGTTCTCCGGAACCGGTAATTACCGAGACCGACTCCTCTGTGGTTTATTCCTGGAAAATCACCGATATCGAGCCGCGTATCTATGAACGATACTGGCAGGGTTATCTTTGTTCGTCGCCGGGTGTTTTCGGTTCGCTATATCCGGATTACGAGTATTACCACAAACGTTTCGGGGAGATACACCGAGAGCATATGAAATTGACTCCGGAACTGGATAGTTTAGCGAAGGAAATCGTCGGCGATGCTAAAACAGAAAAAGAAAAAGTTGCGCGGCTTTACCATTGGGTTCAGAGAAATATCCGATATATCAGCGTAAAAGGCGCACTCGCCAGCAGGTTCGGCGGGCACTATGCCGAATTGACTTTGGATAACAAATACGGCGATTGCTCCGATAAAGCCGTGTTTTTCGCTACACTTTGCGAGGCAGTCGGCATCGAGGCATACCCCATTATCGTTATGACGAACGATGTCGGGTTCCTCGACAGAAAAAGATTCGTCTTTTGGGGAGGCAATCACGCTATTAACGAGGTCTGGTGGGATGGCGAACCGCACGTTCTGGACGCCACTAATAATCTATTCCGGTTTCCGTATTACCCAACGAACGACTGCGACCTTTGGTATGCCAACTACGCGCGCGGGGAGATAGTTTATAATCCGCCGATACCGCCGGAGGACAACTCGATGCACAGCCGGACGATAGTCGAACTTGACCCGGACGGCACGGCGGCTATCCGCGATAGCTTCTGGTATACCGGCACTATGGAGGCGATGTATCGAGGGTGGTTCGAATATACACCGAAAATAAAACACCGTAACGTAATCGAGAGATTTGTAGCGCAACGTAAAGCGGGCGCAAAACTCGGTGAATTCGAGATATCCAATATCGACGATATATCCCTCCCTTTAGGGCTCCAGTTCGATTATACTGTTAAAGATTACTGGGTCGAAGCCGGAGATTATTACCTTATAGACGTTCCCGCACTGAGATATTATTTCAACGAGATAGAATTGAAAAACCGCGAATACGGGATAAAGGTGGATTGGACATATATGCGCACTCACGACGTTTTATTCGTTCTTCCGGAAGGTTATTCCGCGAAATTTATCCCCGACGAGTTCCATCTCGAAAACCCGTATCTGAATTATACCGCAAGTTTCGAGCGGGTGGGCGATAATATTCGTTTTACTGATAAGTTCCAGAGAACGAAACTGCGCATCCCTATCTCCGAATACGAGTCTTATAAATCGGATGTAGAAAAAATACTCGCATATCTAAAAGAACGCATCTTTCTTGTAGAGAACTAAAGGAGCATTATGAAAAGGTCGATAATACTCGGCGTGTTGTTCGTTGCGCTGATTGTCGCGGTAGCAGCGAAATATAGAGATATAGTATATACCCTCGACGGTAACGAATACGTTGGCGAATTGGCGAAGATTACCGAAAACTCGGTAGTCATCGACACAAAAGAAGGGGAAATGGTCTTTCCGGCGGATAGCGTGCGAAGTATCGACCTCGGCACCTGGCGCCCCGGGGACGATTGGGAGAACCGACTCGATGTCGACGACCCGGTTCTCGAAAAGGCTATGGAGGCCGCCGATATAGCCAGCCGCGAGTTCACCAGCGCGGGATACATTACTCTATACGAGAAAGGCGTTCTGACCGTCGATGCCGACTCCAGCGCGACTTACGTCCAGCGATATATATACTATATTGCCAACGAACGCGGGAAGAATAAGGCTAACTGGTCGGAAAACTATTTCGAGGATTGCCAGAGTATCGATGTCGATTTCGCGCGGGTTATCGGGCTTTCCAAAGTCAACACCGTCGCCGACAACGCTATCGAAGACGGCAGCAATTTCGCCTGGTTCGCCGAATATCAACGGCAGAGAAGAAAGAAATTCGCGATTACCGGCGTTAGCATAGGCTCGATTGTCGATTATCAGATAACGAAGCATTACGACCGATTCGACCCGTTCATCGGCCTCGATATTAGTTGGGAATTCTTCGATACCGAACCGATACTCGAGTCCGAGTTCGAGGTTCGCTATCATAAAAATCTCGACATCCGTTTTTGCGAGGTAGAGGTCAAAGGTGCAAAAAGAACCGAGAACGACTATATCGTAAAAACCTATCGTATGACCGATATCGAACCTTATATCGAAGAAACGATGCTCCCCAACCTCGACTGGTTTATGCCCAATGTTCGGGTAACGATGCCGACCGACCTGAAACTCCTATCCGCCGCTTACGCCGATAAGGTCGAAGAGGCGACCGACGCGATAGACAGGGTCGAGGTCAGGCTCGCCGAGCAGTTCCCCGAAGGGAATCCAACAATAGAGCAGGTTTATAATTACGTTTCGGAAAATTACACAAGCAACTGGGTAGGAATGCGGAATTACTATCCTTATCCTAAACCGCTATCGAAGCTCCTCGATGCCGGCCGGATGGCTAGACACGAACTCCCGTTTATGCTGTTCGTCTATCTTAAAGCGGCGGGATATAAACCGGAACTCGCGCTTGTCGGTCCGGGCACGGATACGAATATCCCGCCGGATATGTTCAATATCGGTTTTTTCGGCAACCTCACCGTCCGTATCGACGACGCCGGGACGACGAGATATCTAAATCCCAACGAGTTTCGCCGATACGATAATCAGCACCTCGACGCGGTTTATGTTCTACCCGTAAGAAAAACCGGCGCGAAACTCGAGAAACTCGACCGATTGCCGGGAGACCACCACTATGTTGTGCCTCATTATAAATGTAAATTGCGGTCGGACGGGACTCTCGAGGTTGTCTATACCGAGGAATATATCGGCCCTACCGGCGGTGACAGATACCGCTACCGCAAGAACGACAAACCGCGCGAACTGGATAACTACTTCGACGGCCTCGCCAAGGACATAGACGAGATGGCCAATATCGTGGACTACGAATTGACAGGTTTTAAGAGCCTTGATGAGAAGGTTTTTGTTACCTATCGCGTCGAGATTCCCGGTTACGCTGTCCGGGCGGGGGAGGAGATACTCGCGTTTCGTCTGCCGACAGTTAAGTTCGATGTGTCGAGAGTCGGTGCCGCCGAACGGAGGCTTCCATTCTCGCGCCCGGGGAACTCCTATAGCGAGAAACACATAACTATCGACTTACCGGAAGGCTACGAGATAGAGTTTATCCCTAAAGACCTGAAAATCTCGGTGGGATATCGCACCTTTAAAGGGGATATCAGCGTCGACGACGGCGTTATCGATTACACCGAGATATCGACAGGGAAACACAGGCCGATGCTCAAACCAACAAAATACGGTAGTTATAAGAGGTTTGTCGAGAAGATTGGCAAGTTTGGCGATGGGTGGATATTGATAAGAAAAATCGCCGATTGACGATTAACCGAGACCGGAGATAAATCCTATAGTTATATGAAATTCGGCGGTTGATTGAGTATGAGACTAATCCATAACGGGAGGAAATATGAGGTGCAATTTGATAAGAAAAAATCTATTTCACGAATATTAAATCTTATAGACCATATTCTGCTCTTTGTATTTATAGGTGCATTAATTATCCTAATAGCGACCTCAACCAAAGTAAATATTAGTCATGATTCCGTGGATTATTACGGTATGTTGCAGTGGGTGACACCGGGAAAAGAAAAACCGATAGTCAAAAACCTGCATTTTGCAGAGCAGCGGTCTCCAGGGTATCCTCTGCTATCACTCATTCCATATTCTTTATTGACAGTATTAGTTGAGCCATTCGTAATTACGGAAAAAATAAGTGAGTATCCACCACATCCACATAGGACTGGGGAAGGTCCTATTCCACTTTCACTTATTGGTCTTCGTATTGCTATTGATAAAATTTATAACCTATTCCAGAGGAATTATGCAAAATAAAAACGCTGCCATACTGCGTATAATTGTGTGGTGGAAATAGCGCAATTTCATATCAAAGGAAGATAAGCGAAACTTTGTTCGCATAACATACCAAATTGGAAAGATAAACGAAACTTTGTTCGTAAATATTGTAGTTGTACGGCATTTGAAAGAACGAAATAGACGAAAAATATATATAAAAAAGGCAGAGATATAAATATTATCTTTGTATTTTAAATTAAAGGAAATAGATATGAATTTTTGGGGCATAGAAACTGAAAAGAAATTTTTTATTGAAGCAATGAGAAATTTTGCTTCACCAGAGCAATTATTTTATAATTTAACAGACGGATATTTTGCTTATGTCCCGAAGGGGAAAAGTGCCGAAGGACAAACACTACAAAGTAGAAATTCGCTAATTGGACAATATACAGAAAAATGGAGTAAAGACTTTTTCCAACCAATTGCTGAAAGTTTAGGGTTATTTGCAGTAAATAGTGTAGTTTGTCCGGAACTTGGATTGTCCACTCAAAGTGATGCGGATTTAGCATTCTGCACAACTAACGAAACACTTCAAAAGGCAGAGAACATTAAACTGCTTTTTGAAATCAAAATGAGTATTGTAAATAATTATCATTATAACAATGATACAGTAACTTTTATAGGTGACTATAAGACACACAAAGGCAATCCTTCAATACTTCGTTCAGATTCAATGCTAAAGGCAATTGGAAAATCAATAAACATTAGAGTATCTGGTCCGGAATCAACGAAAATTCCTATTGTAATACTTGGGAATACACCTATTACGAAAAGTTATTTGAAAAAAGTAGATTTTTTGAAAAAATCCGGTATTATTCAAGGTTTTATTTCTCTGTATCCTAATCCAACAGAAGACTTTATAAAAAGCACTATTGGAAAAGGTTTTCAAACTTTTGAACAATATCAAGAGTTATCCGAGTTTGTTATTGACTTGGTAATTTCTGATATGAATTTCTTTTCTTCAATGTTAGCAAAAAGAAAATTGGGGCAAATAATAACGATTTCTGCAAAAGAAAATGATGATATATCAAGGGCAGAAAAATTTTTAAGTTTAATCAATGAATAAGGTGAAGAAAATGAAAACAACATATCATAGAAAAAAAGGAACAGAATCAAGTTCATTTGGAACAAACGGACGGATAAATCACGACTCTTCAAAGTTTTATAATTCCAAGCTCTATAAAGAATTAAATAACAATAAAAAAGTAAGTAAAGAAATTAATGAATTTCCAAAAGAATTATTAAATACAACAATCCTTGGTTCAGCAGAAGATATGTCAATGATACCGGATAATTCTTTACACTTAATGATAACTTCACCACCTTACAATGTTTCAAAAGAATATGATGAAGATTTGTCTTTGAAAGAATATCTGGAAATGTTGCGAAAAGTTTTTACCGAAACATATCGTGTATTGGTCAATGGCGGCAGAGCGTGTATAAATGTGGCTAATCTTGGAAGGAAACCTTACATTCCGCTTTCCGATTACATTTCTCAAATGATGACAGAAATAGGATTTAATATGCGTGGCGAAATAATTTGGAACAAAGCCGCAAGTGCCAGTCCTTCAACTGCTTGGGGAAGTTGGATGAGCGCATCAAATCCTATTTTAAGGGATATACATGAATATATCTTGGTATTTTCAAAAGGTGATTACAAACGAGAACGAAAAGGACAAGATAAGGAGTTAAAACAAAATACTATTAGCAAAGAAGACTTTATGGAGTGGACTAAATCCATTTGGACTTTTAAAGCCGAATCCGCCCGTAAAATCGGACATCCCGCCCCATTTCCTATTGATTTACCATATCGTTTAATACAACTTTATTCGTTTACAACAGACATAGTGTTAGACCCTTTTATGGGAAGCGGTACAACAGCAATTGCATCTTTAAGAAGTAATAGAAACTATGTTGGTTTCGAAATAAGTGAAGAATATATAACATTGATAAAACAAAGGGTAAAACCATACGAAAACATGTTAAAATTTGAATAAAAACGCCCTACAACAACGGCTATACGTAATGCGGGTAAAGTGTTAAATATGAACATTGTAGCATAAAATAAAATTAGGAGTAAATTGAAAGTGTGGTGTTTCAAAATCCCGCACTACGCATAGCCAAATCCGTTATATGAAATTCGGCTCGGATAGTAAGGATATAAAACTATGAGAGTCCAAAAGAATGAAAGTTTGAATTTGTTTCCCGATTTATACCTTATCAAAAAGGATAAGCGTAAAGGGAAAACTACCGAGGGACTCGAACGCTTAGACTTGCATGGTGAATTGAGAAAGAAAATACTGCCGCTTTGTAGGTTGAAATATGGCGAAATATGGGAAGACCCTATAAAAGGACACAAGGTTGGCGTATTGGATACAACAAATCCAGAAGAAGTAAAAAAAATAATGGGTGTGGAAAAAGCAAAGTTGGTTGTGAATGACCCTCCATATAATGTGACGGTGGGAAATGCAAATACAAAAGCGCTTTTTAAAATAAATATAGTAGAATATTTAGAGTTTTCGAAAAAATGGGTCAGAAATGCGATTTCAGCAATGGATGAAAATGCCCACTTCTATATTTGGTTAGGGGCAGATTACAAGGATAATTTTCAACCTCTTCCCGATTTTATTATCTTGATGAGAGAATTTAAAGAGTTGAAGCCTAGAAATTTCATTACTGTGAGAAATCAAAGAGGATATGGCACGCAAAAAAACTGGATGTGGGCTAGACAGGAACTCCTCTATTATGTTAAGGGCAATACTGATTTTAATGTGGACGCTGTCTATACAGACATTCCTAAAATATTGAGGGGCTACTATAAGGAAGTCAATGGTAAGATTACAGAAAATTTAGAGCGGAGCAGGTCGAAGTATATAAGAGCCGGTAACGTATGGATAGACATTCAGCAAGTCTTCTATAGAATGGAAGAAAATGTGCCAGGATGTTATGCCCAGAAACCTTTGAAGGCAATAGAAAGAATTATTTTGTCAGGCACTCGAGAAGGAGAGTTAGTAGCAGATTTCTTTGCTCATTCTGGAACAACCTTGATAGCGGGGGAGAAATTGAAAAGAAAAGTATATACATTTGATATCGACCCTATATTTGCCGAGATTACAATAAGGAGATTGGGGCGTTTTAGAAAGACAGGGAAAACAGGCTGGCAGTGGCAAAATCCCTTTCCCGAAATTGAAGATAAAAAGGAGAAGCAAAATTTGTTCGCATAACATGCCAAATTGGAAGGATAAACGAAACTTTGTGCGTAAATATTGTAGTTATCTGAAATCGCCCGAAGTTTCAGCAAAATTAATATAGCATCAATGATTGAGGAATGAATATGGAGAACTGGGCTAAAATAATAATAGGAGA
>Ga0180301_10000950_pt1 | contig 22706 bp, 19 predicted proteins | sample GuaBasSediGuay16_FD_121797 | JGI IMG/M metagenome (GOLD analysis project Ga0180301, IMG submission 121797) | Subseafloor sediment microbial communities from Guaymas Basin, Gulf of California, Mexico - Guay16, Core 4569-2, 12-15 cm | ecosystem: Environmental > Aquatic > Marine > Hydrothermal...
GGGACAAGAACTTCTTTCATACACTTATCGCAGTGCTTTTATGGTATCTTGAGGATGATAAATAAACAATGTCTGTATGAGGAAACCAGTATCATTTTCAGGAATTCAGCCCAGTGGCGTGCTTCATATTGGAAACTACTTGGGAGCCATTACTCAATGGGTAGAAAGCCAAAATAAGCACCAGAATATCTTTTGCGTAGTGGACCTGCATGCCATTACTGTTCCCCAAAACCCAAAAATCCTAAAAGAAAAAATCTACGAAATCGCCGCTATCTATTTGGCAGCCGGCATAGATCCTAAAGAATCCATTATTTTTGTTCAATCCCAAGTGCCGGCCCACAGCGAACTGGCTTGGATTTTGAATACTATTTCTAAAATGGGCGAGTTATCTCGGATGACTCAATTCAAAGATAAAACCAACAAAATCAAAAAAGAAAGTATTCCTGCCGGACTATTCACTTACCCGACACTAATGGCGGCAGATATTCTTTTATATAATGCTAACCTTGTGCCAGTTGGCGAAGACCAGAAGCAACACGTGGAACTAACCCGCGTTCTAGCCCAAAGATTTAATCACCGCTTTGGCAAAACTTTTGTTGTACCCGAGCCGGTTATAAGAACATCCGGCGCTCGAATTATGGGTTTGGACAATCCTGAAGACAAGATGAGCAAGAGCGCTGCCAGTCCGGCTAATTACATTGCCTTAACTGACAAGCCGGAAGTTATCCGCAAAAAAATTATGCGGGCAGTTACCGACTCCGGCACCAAAATTAAATTCGATAAAAAACGCAAAGGGCTTTATAACTTACTGACTATCTACAAACTTTTCTCCGGCAAGACCGAAGCCCAGATTGAGAAACGCTTTAAAGGCAAAGGATACAGCGATTTTAAGAAAGAGCTAGCAGATTTGATAATCAAAAAACTGGCTCCTGTTCAGAAAAAAATCACTCATTATATGAAAAATAAAAAACTGCTCGACCGTATTCTGGCCGACGGCGCTAAACGAGCCGAGAAAATTGCCAACCCAACGCTCAAAGAAGTTAAGCAAAAAATCGGGCTGATAGTTTAGTACTTACGCACGTAAGTACTAACGTAAGTACTCAAATATTTATGAAACATACGCGTAAACTAACCCGCATCGGAACCCACAGCTACGCAATTGTTATCCCCAAAGAAATTGTAGCCAAGTTTGGCTGGAAAGAACGCCAAAAAATTTCTATTACCGAAAAGCCCCGCAAGGGACTGGAACTGAAAGATTGGAAAAGAAGGTAAAAAAACAGTCCCAGATATAACGCCGGGACTGTACGATGCTGTACGATCAAGAAGGAACAAAACGAGCAACTAATCCGTTGAGCCCATAAGCCAGAAGAACAAGCAGCAGGACAGGCAAGGCGGTAAAAACAATTCCCAGAGAGGAACCCCAAAAACCCAAATCTGTCCCTAGAAAAATGAGTGCCCAAAGGACCGCAACAAACCATAGCCAGAGCCCAAGCTCCAGGCCATTGAATAATTCTTTGGTTAGAGCTCCTTTTGCTCTTCCCAGAGCCGCTAAGAGCAGGAGGGTAATGGGGCCCAAGAACACCCCTGCCAACATAGCCATTAGCGTAAACAGCCATTCGAGCATAAAATACAAACGGGCAGAAACCTCTTTCCAGGAACGAGCAGGGTCCCACCACTTGCCGCTGGATCGCTCAGAAATCTTACGGACATTGAGGGCCACAGGCCAGGTAAATTCCCGATTCCCATAGCGCCTCACCTGCTTCCAGGTAAACCGAACCAGAATCCAGAAAGTCAGCAGGAAAAAGGCGATGAAAGGGAGATCAAACGAGCGAGAGTAATACTCGGCCGCCACAAAAGGCACACGCCCGTCACTGCCAGAGAGTAAGCCGATGATGTAAAACAGGATAGTTCCGAGAACTATTACAAGCCCCTGCCACATCGCTTCCACCTCCTTTTAGGGGAAATTTTTGTTGGCAAATCAAGCAACAATACTACCCCACATATACTCGCAAGACCCATCTCTGTAAAGGGTAATTAGTAATGGAGTTTAAGCAGAAATTTGGGTTGGTTTGGTAATTAGATTAGTTAGCTCCTGTTTCATTTTGTCCAAAATTGTTTTATCTTTGGCTTCCAAGTTAAGCCGAAGCAGCGGCTCATTGGAGCTCGGCCGGACATTGCACCACCAATCTTTCGAGCTAACGGTTAGCCCATCTAATTTGTCTATGTCCAAACCGGCATATTTTTTTTCCAATGCTCCAAAAATCTTTTCAATGTCTCCAACCCGGAAGTTCATTTCGGCAATCGATGCATATCTCCTGTGGGGAGCAAGTAATTCACTTAAGGTCTTTTTCTTTTCAGAAAGCAGCGCCAGCACTAAAACAGCTGCGATTAAGCCGGAATCGGCGCAAAAATTATCTTTGAAGAAATAGTGCCCCGAATGTTCCCCGGCGAAATAGGCCTTGTGGCGCCTCATATCCTTTTTTATATATCCATGCCCAACCTTGGTCCTATACGATTTGGCATTATATTTTTTAATTACATCGTATACATTCCAGCCGCAAATCGCATTGTACAAGACCACGCGTTTGGAATTCTCAGACAGAACTTTGTCTATAATTAACGCCGTCATCTCGCTGCCGTTTACCCACCGCCCGTTATCATCAATTAAAAATACTCTGTCGGCATCTCCGTCAAAGGCCATACCCAAGTCGGCGTTAACTTCCACAACTTTTCTCTGTAGATCCGCAGTATTTTGAGGTTCAATCGGACTGGGCAAATGATTGGGAAAGTTGCCGTCCGGCTTAAAATACATTTCTACCAGCTCAACCGGCAGATGCTTGAATAGTTCGCGCACGATCGGTCCGGCCACTCCATTGCCGGCATCTACTATAATCTTCATCGGCTTGATCTTGGCAACATCAACGAACGACAGAACATGTTTTATCCAATCAGGCAACAGATCCAACTTTTTTACACCCGCTAATTGGAAATTGGAAATTGGAAATTGGAAATTACGATTTTTGACAATGTCAAAAATCGTTTCTATCTCCCCCGCCCCTCCGACTGTACCGCCGCCGCGCTGGTTAATCTTGAGCCCGATCCATTCCTTAGGGTTGTGCGAGGCGGTGACATTAATTGTAATATCGAAATCTTTTGCTCCGGCTGCCCAGGCCATCATGTCTGAACTTGCCATCCCGCAATCAGTTACTTCACAGCCCGCATCTAAAAACCCTTGGCAAACTGCTTTGTGAATTTGCGGGGCAGACAATCTGGCATCCCGACCAACTGCCACCTTTTGGCACTTTGAATATTCAAAAATTGCCCGGGCTATTTTATAAGCGTCTTGCTCATCCAGTTCAGTCGGATATATCCCCCGAATATCATATGCCCGGAAAATACTTTTATCCATGCAACCATAATAACACTTTCTTTTCTGGATTCCCGCCTCCGCGGGAATGACAGCTAGGGGAAATTCCTTCCTCTTGCCGTCAGGCAATAATCCGCATTGGAGACAAAGCGTTCTGAATTGAATTAAATCTTTTAGGGTGAAGCCGCATGTCTGAGTCCGTCGGCTGGCGGACGAGTTCGGCAAGAACATCTGAAAGATTTAATCAATGAATAGCTTTGGCGAACACAGCGGCCAGTTTGGTGCTACCGTTTGCTGGTTCAAATGGTAGCGAAAAAGCTAGCCTCTGGCTACAACTAAGGCAGATACTTTTTGGGCCCCGGCCTGCTTCAAAACCTTAGCGCACTCTTCCAGTGTCGCTCCCGTGGTAATGACATCATCGATTAACAGGATATTATCCCCCACTGCTGAGCGCTGAACCACAAAGGCGTTTTTAATATTGAGTAGTCTCTGCTCGCGAGTTAGCTTTGTCTGTGAAGCCGTATTGCGATTTCGCCGCAACATTTTAACAAAGGCAACATTTAATTTATTTGAGAGATATTTCGCCAGCAGCTCAGATTGGTTAAATCCCCGGGCTTTCTCCCGCTGTCTGGCCAGCGGCACTGGAACTACCACAAAATCCCTGAGCCCATTGCGCAAAGCAGCTGAAACCAAAATACTGCCCAAAATTTCTGCTAAGTCAGCTAACTTATCATATTTTAACCTGTGAATTAACGAACGAATCGGACCGATTCCAAAATGAGCAGCCACTACTACTGAATGTAAATCAGAATGCCGACGGCAGATTTCACAGGTTCTGCCCATTTTACTCAACCTGCCGCAACGGTAGCAATTTTGCTGTTTCAAAAATATAATTTCTCTCGCGCAATTAAAACACAGCCACCTGCCCAGATGACCACATTCCACGCACCGAGATGGCGCTATCCCCTCTTTGACGAATTCCAGAATGTTATTGAAGAGGCCCAACAATAACATCGGTGTAATAATATTTCAGAATCTCGTCATATTTAAATCCGGCATCTGCCATATTCCTAGCCCCCCACTGGGCCAAACCAACGCCGTGCCCCCAACCTTGGCCAGTAAACTGGAAATCTGGACTGTCAACATAGCCCACCGTCTGAACATCAAACTTCATACTTCGAATCTCGTTGTTACTAGTTAAATAGTCAAAAGTATAGAACGGTACCGATATTTGGCGGCCGCTTCGCATGGTGAAGACAATGGTCTTAGCCCGACCAGATGCAAATTTTTCAGCAACTTCAATTTTATCTATTATATCGGAAGATTCAGCCGCAATCCCCAGAGTGTTGTCAAACCTATCCAATAAATAGTCTTGGGTAAGAGTATATTGCCAGTTAATTGGTTTAGCATAGGGATCTTCCACACCCTTAAGATAGGCAATCGCGGCAGCAGGATTGCCCTTGCCCCAAACATTCTCCACATTTTCGGTATGACCGCCACTATCCGAGAAGAAATAAGCTTTGATCGGCTGACCCTGATACTTTATTACTATACCCTGAGTGGCCACAGCGGCTGCTGCTAGATTAGGTTTTTTGATTTCATAATTGTAACCGTAATAAACCTGGTCCCGAGTATCATCATATATATCAAAAATATCAGCCCTGGGCGCAATCCGCTTGCTGGCGGCAAATGTCCTAGCCGCTACCATCTGAGCTTTTTGGGCCTCGGTCGGCCAGCTATCCGGCACCTCGGCCACACCGCGCATATAATCTTCCAATTCCAAAATATTCACCACCCAAACATTGCCGGAGTAGCCCGACCGGCGAATTTCAATAATCCCCCGAAAAGTATTGTAAGTATAGCCAATTCCACTGGTCTGAACAGTCAGAACACTGTCGTTAAGGGGAATAATCCTTAAATAATCCTTTACCTGCTCGCCTGTGTTGAGCGCATAGCCATTAGCCATTGGGCTGATTGTAACACTTTGGTTTATAAATTTTCTCACCAGCCCCTTATCGCTTCCTCGCCGTACCACAAAGCTAGCGCCTTGTACAGCAATGTTCTCCGTTGTCGAAGTTATTCCCACTCTCAATGCGTCTGTTAATACCAATTCCTCCTCAACTGAAATATTCCAATGCAGGTCCTCTGCGGATAACCAAGTTATCAGTTCTACAACCGGCCGAAAGTACTCCTGATAATTGCCGATCTCATCCGGCGCTTTAATCAACAATGTAAATCGCGCTGTCTCACCCGGCCCGACAGCGCTTGGTGAAATGGTTGCAGCACGATTATTGCTCAGCCAAGTGTCTGCTCTAAAATTGCTTGTCCTATCCAGTGGATTAGCCGTGCCTAGTTTCACCGCGTTTTCCCCCATTGAACTCCAGACTGTATTGCCGGTGTTCTTGTATTCTGCCCAAATCTCAACTGTGTCCCCGGGAGCTACTGATACATTAACATCCGACCTCGCAACTAATTCCGATTGATAGACAGCCGGAATCACTTCGATATTTAAATCAAAACTCACGTCAAACCAAGTTATACCTTCTGCTACTAATCCGAATACCTCATGATAATTGCCGACCTTCTGAGGCGCCTGCAGGGTAAAATCAAACACGCCTTCACCGCCGGGGGAAACTGTAGCTGAAGCTGAAGTCAGGCGATTATCGCTCAACCAGCTGGAATGGTAGAAACTGCTTAATCTGTCGCGCGGTTCGGCAGTCCCCACTTTAACAGCCGTAACGCCGTCCGCCAGCCAGTCAACATCCCCGATATTTTGAAAGGTAACCGATACATCGACCACCTCGCCCGCTTTCAAAATTAGAGCTACATCGCTTTGTTTCACATAACTGGCTTTATAGACCGCCGGCTGAACATCAATAGTTAAGGGGATATCAACATCCCCAAACCACGCAATCCCCTCAGCCACCAAACCGAAATGTTCAGTTATTGCCCCGCCGTTGCCGGCTGCCGTAGCCAAAAACTCGAATCTGCCAATCTCCCCCGGCGCTACGGTAGCCTCAGCCATCGTGGCCGCCCTGTCTTGCTTCAACCAACTATCGTGATAGAAAATGCCGGGATGATCCCTGGGCTGAATCGTGCCAAGCTTGACCGCGTTTTCACCGCTATTGCTCCAAGTTTGAATGCCAGTGTTTTTAATATTCAACACAAAATTCACGCTGTCTCCCGACTTGGCTGGTTTGGGAGAATCTGAAGAGATTATTTCAGCACTAAAATTATTACTGGCTCCCAAAACTATCCCTGCATCAAACCCAGGCAGATTGATGCCCAACAGAACTACAACTAAAGCATATGAAACTAGTTTCTTCACCTTTTAACCCCCTCTTATATCAAAAGCATAAACATTATAGCAAGATTTGAGCGTCAATTGCTAAAGCCCTCAGGCCATCTATAATGGTAGAAAAGGAACTATAACCGTTAAAACCAGCCGCCCCTCTATGTTGCGCCAAATATTCTTTTCTAAAACCCAACCAACGCGAAGCCGACGCTTAGTTTTCCGAGAAACAGAACAATCGCTTTCTCAAGCGTTAAACGATGCCAAGGAAGAAGCCGTTGAACTGCCCGTTGATCTGGTTCGATCCGGCAACAAGCTAATCCTTAAGACACCGATTGTCGGCGCCGGGATTCATGATATTGATGTAACTATCAATGCCAATCAGATAATTATCAACAAAAGCGGAATTCAAGAATCGACGGCAGACAACGAGCAAATCTACTTGCAGGAATGCCACTGGGGCGCCCTAAACAGGACAATAGACCTGCCCAAATCCATTGATCCTGATAAAACCAAGGCATCTTTACATGAAGGTGTCCTCACAATCGTTATGCCTATTGTTGTAAAATCTCATACAAAATCCATAAAAATCCAAGAATAAATGGTTAAAAAGGTCCGCAAGGCAGTCATCGCAGTCGCTGGATTTGGCACCAGGTTTTTACCCATTACCAAAACTATTCCCAAAGAAATGCTGCCGATTCTTAATAAACCTATTATCCAGCACATTGTTGAAGAACTTAGCGCTTCTGGAATTGAGGAGATAATTTTAGTGACCAACTGGCAAAAAAAGGCTGTCGAGGATCATTTTGATCCTTCCATTGAATTGGAGCATCAATTAATCAAACAGGGTAGGTCCGCATTGGTGGCCCAGATGAAAAAAATCAGTTCACTGGCCAAGTTTATCTACATTCGCCAAATCGAGGGGTATGGCAATGCCCTGCCCATCATCACTGCTGAGAATATTGTTGGCGACGAGCCCTTCATCTATGCTTTCGGGGATGATCTGGTAAAATCCCGCGTGCCATTTGCCAAACAGCTCATTGAGACCTACAAAAAATACGGCTGCAGCATCGTCGGTGTTCAGAAAGTTAGTAGTAAAGAGGTGTCAAAATATGGCATAGTTAGGTTAAGGCAGAAAACTAGATTTCTAGAAGATATAATTGAAAAGCCATCACAGTCAGAAGCTCCTTCCAATTTAGCCGTATTTGGCAGGTATCTATTCACCCCTGATATCTTTAAAGCCATGCGGGCTGTCAAAAAAGGGCGCAGCGATGAATACTGGACAGCTGACGGCATCAGAATTTTGGCTAAAACTCAGCCGATTGCGACTCAAAAAGTCAGGGGCGGCAGGTGGTTGACAACCGGCGACCCGATCAGTTACCTGAATGCGCTGATCGAATATGCGCTGGATGACCCCAAACTAAAAAAACAAATAACTTTTAATAAGTAAGCGTATGAAATATCAAAGATCTCTAACTTACATAGCCATATTTGCAGTCGCCGGCCTTTTCTTAATGGCGCCGCGGTGCGGTTCTCCGGTCTCCGATAGCTCTGGCAGCAGCTCCGTAGTGTCCACTCCGTCTGAGCCAATCACTTTGGAATATTGGCGCCTTTGGGACGACGAAGATGTCCTGGATGATTTTATTGCAGAATATGAAAAAAAACACAAGAACGTAAACATTGAAGTTAAAAAATACGCTTTGAGTGGAGACAAAACCGTTTACGACTACCAAGCTGAAATTATTAAGCTCATAGCTGACGGCAGCGGGCCGGATATGTTTATGATTCATAACACTTGGCTGCCTTATCAGATCAATCAAATCTCCCCAATGCCGGAAAGCATACTATCAACCAAGGAATATCGAGATATTTATCCGGAGGTTGTAGAGGATGACTTTATTGACAACAACCGAATCTACGCTGTCCCATACTATATGGATAATCTAATGCTGATATATAACTCTAAATACTTCGATAGAAAGACAAAGCCACCCCGCACCCTAGATGAGTTGGCTGAAACCGCCCAAAAACTCACCCACACTGAAGATGGAGCTATTAAATTCTCCGGCCTGATCATGGGGGGCACCCAAGACGGAATGACCCGCGGACCGGATATTTTGGCAGCTTTAATGATGCAGTACGGCGCCGAGATGACATTGGCTGATAAAAAGACACCGGCATTCAATCTGCCTTCTCCAAACACCGACCCACCGTTCTTTGGAGCTGAACAAGCTCTGGCTTACTATACTCAATTTGCCAATCCTAAGAGCGTATACTACAGTTTCACAGACGAGAGGGATGCCGCCGGCAACCGCTTATTCCCCAACGACACTCAAGCATTCTGGCAGGAGGATGCCGCTATGATGATTGGCTACTCATACAACATAGACAACATCAGAATGTTTAATCCTAATATCTCTATTGAAACTGCACCCCTCCCCCAGAATCGAATTCAAGAACCCGTTACCATAGCCAACTACTGGGGGGAAACAGTTTCCAAAAATAGCGAATATGCAGCTGTGGCTTGGGATTTTATCAATTTTGTAAGCAGTAAACGCAAAGCCAAATCATTGGCAAAAAAGATAAATCGCGTTCCGGCCCGAGAGGATTTAATTTCTACATGGGAACACAATCGTTACTACGGCCCTGTTGCCCAACAGATGGGCTACTCACGTTCCTGGTATCACACCAACACCGTAGAAGTCGAAGCAATATTCTCCAAAATGATAGAAGATGTTGTGAAATACGGCATCAGCCCCAAGATTGCAATTGATGATGCTGTTAGAAAACTTAAACGATTATAGATATAAATTGATATGACAGAATCAGCCCCAGAAACACAAATTGGATCACTTATAGAAAAAATAAGCGGACTTATGGAAACGACAGTTGGCTGGTTGCTTACCGCAGCCAGTGCAATTGTGATCATTATGATTATCATTGGCGGGATTCAATATATCACCGGACAGGCCGAAGCCGGCAAAAAGACCATCATAGCAGCTCTGATCGGCACTGTTATTATCGTGCTGTCGTATCCTATTATTACAGTTGTAATAAATCTGTTATCCCATTAGTCAATAACAATCAAAAAGTTTATAATAGTTTGTGAAGTTATATATTAGCTTTATCTAAAAGGGGTCGAACTATGAAAAAATTATTAGTAAATAGCTCAGCTGTTTTAGCCGCTGCGATGACAGCTTTTCCATTGCCCGCGTTCGCGCAAGCTTTTCCTGATATTCCCCAAGACTCGGTTAGTGTAGGAGATAATGTAGGGCAATGGCTTCGTGACAATATTCTGTATGGGATAGCCAACTGGCTCCTAGTTATTGCTGGAGCTCTGGCGATTATTTATTTGATCTGGGCGGGCATCCAATATATCACCGGTGTAGGCGGCGGTGCTGATGCTGCCAAGAAGCAGATTATTAATGCTGTTATTGGAATTATCATAATCGTTCTGGCATATGCTATCGTGACTGCGGTAATCAGCCTAGTTGGCGGCTAGGATTAAGGATAATTAACCAACAAAAAAATCCAGTCAAAGAATTGGATTTTTTTGTTAATTGAGGTCTGTCAATTAACGGAAATAAACCATAGACAAACTACACCATTCAACTTCTGCTACACTTTTTTCTAATTAAGCGAAGCGTGAGCGGAGTTTAATGGCGGTGAGGGTGGGATGATTTCCCCAGTGCTCTGGGGGCCCTTCGCTCGCTGCAATAAGGAAAGACACAAAGTATAGCAAGGCAGCTTCGCGGGCGAACCTAGCCTTGCGGCGATTCAAATCCGCTACAATCATCAAAAACAAAACTAAGTTAATAAACTCAGTTTTGTTTTTTGGCGGTGAGGGTGGGATTCGAACCCACGGTACGGATTACTCCGCACAACGGTTTAGCAAACCGCCCCATTCGGCCACTCTGGCACCTCACCTGATATCCCACACGACTGGTGCTGGGATGGCGCGCCCGGAGGGAGTCGAACCCCCGACCTTCTAGTCCGTAGCTAGACGCTCTAATCCACTGAGCTACGGGCGCACAATTCTATAATTTTAAAAACTTAGTGATTTTGTCCGCTATATCTTCGCCCCGGTTAGCGTCTTCCGGCAAAAAATCACCTAATATTTTTCTTATTCTTTCTACATCAGCAGTCCCCAGTTGTAAAGTCAGCAACAAGCTTAATTTTTTATTCAACATAAGATTTAATGTCGGGTTGTCTTTATCAAGTACAATCCAGAACGACCGCAGGTTAGAATATTCATAAAACTTTTTCCCAACTGCGATTCCCCTATCAGTAATTTTATGGTCAAATACTCGTGGCGCCATACTCTGCGATAAATAGATCAAAACTCCAATCATTACCACTACACCCAGTCCAATCCACTGATGAATATAGATTGTATAAACAACGGCCGCAAGAAAGATAATCCCAGCTACAACATACCAACCAGCCGATCGCCGATTAGAACTAAATTCTTTGGCCTTCCAGCTGTAAAGAACATCACCAAATTTATTTTCTTCTGCCATAGTATCTATATTATAGATTGATTATAGCCCAGGCTTCGCTTTGTAAGCTACGCCGGGCAGTCTTCGAATCCGCTCTGGCAAAGCCAGGCGAAGTTCCGGCAAGCCGGAACGAAGACTGGCGGAGGGGGTGGGATTCGAACCCACGGTATCCGTAAAGGACACTCCGGTTTTCAAGACCGGTGCAATAAACCGCTATGCGACCCCTCCATTATCTAGAATCCAATGTGAATGAACTTCTTATAGCTAACTAAACCCGACAGTTTCCCTTCAACTAAACCCTTCTTATCACCATACAATAACCTACACATCTCCGAGCGTAAACCCTCGGGAGCCAGCACGGCTAGCATATCCTGAGCCATCATGCTATTGGTATCATTCACATTATAGACAAATTCTGTACAGGCCTTGCTGAAAACTCCGTTATCTATTGGTAAAGACATAAAATGATTATCTCGATAATCAACTAAACCGTCTCCTCCTTCCGAGGAGCCGATGCCTACTCCCCCAATGCCAACAGAAGTGATTCCCGGAGGGAAAACATCCCAATCCGCCGGACCGTTATCTAAATCATCCTCTGGGCTATAGACTATCAGCTGTTTAACTACAAAATTATTGTTAAATCCATCATCTTCGGGACCCGCCAGCTCTACCGGCATCTGCATTATGTCGGCAACCAAGCGGCGGATATTCTGTCTGGCTTCAAATGCCTTCCACATCTGGCATGCATTATCTGTACTTTTATACCACTTGTCCATATTGGCAACTTGCATTATCCGAAAGACCTTTTGCACTGCCAAACTTACTGGCGCCATTAATTCGCTGTCAACATTTCCCCAATCTTCCTGACCTAGGGCTATAGCCACATCATTTAAATATTCTAAAGCATCCTCCACGTACCCTTGGATGCCTGAGAAGCCCTTTTCTAATTCATCTAATCTGTTCAAATTATTTTGTATCTTCTCTAATACGGAGTGGGCATTATCAATTTGTTGCCTAAGGTTATCTTCTCTGGCCTCGGCAATCATGCTGGCTCGGACATATAAATCGGAAGCATCAACTTGCAACTGTTCGTAAACAGGACGAACTGTTCCCTCCAAAGCCGTCTCCTGCCATCTAACATAAACTGGTCCGCTGATATCACAGGCCTCCGCTAACTCATGGCTAACCGTTCCGATACTGTTTATGCCGACTGCCTGTCCCAGTTTATATGCTGAAAGAGCATCCATAGATTTCTTATCATCGTCCAGTTCTATCGCTTCCTTAGAGACATTTTGTCGATAAGTATAATCCGGAGCATTGGAATATAATATATTCACGCCAATCCTGTACTTGCTAGATAGATACGCCAGTGTTTGCACTATTCGATAGTCAAGATTATAAATATTGTCACCCAAAATATCATTTTGAATGTTGGCGGCCAAAGCCAAACTGCCGTCACTGGCCGCAGCTCGCACTTGCGATATTGCGCTTTGGTGCTCTGGATTGTTGGGATCCAGCTCCATAAATGCTGAACCTCCGTCTTCGCTGTAAGATTTATTGGCGCTGCAGGCTATCAGCCCAATAATTAATAATATTACTATCAAAACTATTCCAATGGCTGCCAATACATAGGGGTTTCTTAAGGCCAATCCCATTGCGGCTTTTGATGATGTCCCTCCGGCTAAAGTTTTTGCTCCCACGCCAATTTTGGGTTTTGCAATTTTAGGTTTTGGAGGTTTTTTATACTGATATTTTTTGGCTTGTTTTTCAATATCCCCCTTGCTTTCAGATCCTCCAATTTGGGATTCTTTTTGTTTTATCCCATCCAACTCATCAATCCGCCGCATATTGTCATCAGCCGATTGAATATCTTGTTCAATTTCACCCCAATCTTCGTCTTCATCCTGCTGTTCCCGCAGTTTTCTTTTTGCATTCTCTAAGGCCGCAATTACTGCCAGTCTCCGTGAACGTCTCTCAGCTAACTCTAAGGCATCCAGGTTTCGGGCACGCCTGGATTTTATTTCCTTTTCAAATTTTTTAATAACCTTGGCGAGCTTGCGCTGAATCCGTTTTTTCTTGTTCTCAGCCATTTTAAATCCTCATCTTAAAAACTCCGCCATCAGTGATTAACAGCAACAACTTGGCAGCTCGGCTGTAGTACATATCACGAATCGTCGAGTCCAGAGTACCTCCGCTTAAGGGAATGGTTGAACGTACATCCTGTTCAATATCGATTTGCTTGAAAATCTGGTTTGACAAAAGAACCAACAGAGTATTATTGTCAGTCCATACAAAAACCGTATTAGCATCAACCGCCAAATCGCCAATTGTTTGCGTGGTCTCATTAATAAGATCATATACCCGAATCACCGGTACATCGTTCACTGTCGCGACATAAGCCACCCTGTCTCCCTCAGTCGATATTGAAATGAAGCTGTTGGCTAATCTATCGGAAAATGCATTGTCAATAATCTCCTTGGAAATTAAATCCGCTATTAAAAGCAGAGGCTCGTCCCTAATTAGCAGATATCTGTCATCGGCTCCCCAAATTAAATTGGGGTCATTCAACCTCGGTATATTTACCACCACTCTTTCCCATTCCAAACCGTCAGGCCATGCCCGCACCAGAGAGTACTCGCCATCCGACGGCTCATAGATGTAAATTATAGCGCTTCCATCGTTACTGAATGTTGCCTGCCTGGCATTATCAGTCAACAGTACCGGCAACCAGCCGGAGGATTCGCGCAACTCATCGTCGAACAGCCAAGTGGTTACTCCATTAAAATTAGAGGGGGCCTGCTGTGGTCTTTCACCCAAAGGATTATATCTGCCCGGCTCTTGGCGATTGTCACGCATATTACTAAATCGTTTTCTGCCTTGCAACTTAACAATCGCAGCCTGGGCCACTGGAGACCACTGGATATCAACTACATCAGAAATATTATCATCAAACAAAACTGCCGTTACGCCCGTTTCTAAGTCAAGGCTCTCAAACAAATTAGAATTGGCATCAAAATATGAAATCTCAGATCCATCTACGTTTAAACGGATAGAATTTGGCACCATATCCATGACTTTTTCAATCGTTGGAATAGGCAGCAATTCAAATTCTAAAACCAGATCTTTTCCTTTTATAAAGTTTAGACGCTCTTCGAGATCCAAAAATCCATCTTTGGTTAGAAGCAGCTTACGCTCTCCAGCTCTAACTCGCATCGAGTCACCAGAATTTATGATTCCCTTAGGTTCATCATCGATTTGCAAATTAACATCATCTTCATTGAGATTAAAGGTTATTTTCAGTGTATTAAAGGTGGCACTCTGAAGCACCAAATAGCTACTGCCAGCCAATAGCACCAGCACCAGTAGAATAATCCCCAGCCCTAAAAAGTTGAGCTTCCTGGGATATCTGCCCGAGTTCGGAAAGTTAATTCCCGTCTTAGCCTTACGGGGTACAGTCTTTTGTAACAACTCCTCCAGCTCTTCCTGAGGAGTTTTTTCATTCGAAAATGAATTCTGTTCCTGCTCATTCATAAATTATTGGATATCAAAATATTTTTTGCGCAGCTTCTATTATTATGCCTGATTTAAAAATGTTTGACTAAACAATCAGTTTAAATTCACCAGTAAACAAACCGAACAGCAAAAAACATTGACTGGAGCTACATTTTCTGCTTATGTTGAAAACAGATTGTAACTTAACATCATGAGGAGGTGATGGAATGCGTGGATGCGGCTATGTAGCACTTATTGTTGTTCTGCTTGGCGTGGTGTTCGCAATGCGTGGCGGCTGCCCGAGTGGAGTAAGCATCAATCGTGCTAACTACGAAGAACATGGCATTTATTACAAGGGTCGGTATCTTCAAGGAGTTTCAGACAGCCGATTTGACTATCTTCCCTACTATGGGAATGGGGATAGACCCCCAAAACAGGATGGGGAAATTCATGCGGCTTGGCGGGAACACAGTAGTTCTGCTATCCAAATGCCCAGGAAGTTTATACTCGATGTTTATCCCGCAACAGGTACTTGGCTACAAACAGCAATCCCGTATGCAATCGACTCTTCTGACGGAGTAATCCGCAACCCACTCAAAGATAGAACAGTTGGCAACAAAACAATCGGCCAAGTTGAAATCATTCTTCATGGTAGTGGAGAATATGTTATCTTTGATCCCTTGTACACCAGACGCTATATTCTGATCAGACACTAGCTTACAACCACTTGTAAACGGATGAGAAACAACCAACCTCATCCGTTTTTTTATTGACCCACGGCCTCTTTTCTGCTTACGTTGAAAACAGATTGTAACTTAACATCATGAGGAGGTGATGGAAGATGGTTCGCTTTATCTACATTATTGTAGTCTTGTTGGCATTGGTACTATTCACATCTTGTAATAGTGTTGGCAGTACCAGCTATGAACAGCATGGTGTTTACTATAACGGACGCGTGTTGCCGTCAGTTGCCGATATGCGATTTGCTTCTAGATCAAATCTATTTATTCCGCCGGGACAACCAACTAAACCCGATGCCCAAAAGGAAGCCGCGTGGTCTGCTCATATTGATAAAGTAGTCAAAGTGCCTCAGACATTCGTCCTCGAGTATTATCCATTTTTCTTTGGTACCTACATAGAGTCAATGACCGACTACTTCAGTGACATCAAAGTTAAATCTCTAGGTAAGACTAGGAAGGGAGGTACAACTATTACTAGACATAGAATCACTCTTCCTAAAAAGGGGCGATATTTCATCTACTATCAAGGCGAATATATTCTTCTTCTTTATGATTAAGTTATTATAGAAGACGAATAATATGCCTTGATTTATGGAATAGGCTGTCAGTAGACTTTATCTCTTAGAACCACACGACCGTCTAAGAGGCAAATGGCTGATTACCGACGCAGGTGATCGCACCCACTTTTTGGAAATCAGATGACTACCCCGTCTATAAACGGATGAGAAATAACCAATCTCATCCGTTTTTTTATTTTTATGCTCTGGAAGCAAATTATTGTTGTATTTAATATTTTACAGATGTATACCTCTTGACGAAAATATATTTTTTTGCTATAATAAGATAATTAAACGGGCAGAAGCCAACTCTGAAAACAAAAACCCTCCGGGTCAGAAAGCCCTCCGGGCCGGAGGCAAAAACAAAAACACATGTTAAAGAAAATTCGCAATTGGTTTATTGACAGAACTCCCCTATCAACCCGCCTGTATATAGGCCGGGTTCTTATTGTATTACTACCGGTACTGACCATCGCCAAACCAACATTCGCTCAGTGGCTAGCTTTGTTGGGGGGTGCTGCTGCAATCTCATTCCTCCCAATTATTCTTGATGTAATTGTTGGTATTTTGGGGTCAATATTTAATTTAATAACTACAATAGCAATTGCAATAATCAATAGCGTTATATTACCCGGACAAAATGCCCTCTTCTTTAGTGCCCAGATTCAGAATGTATTTGAAATAATGCGTAGTGCTGCCAATGTTCTTTTCTTTTTAGCAATCCTCATTTTTGCCATTATGATTATTACTCGTTCTGCTGGATATAACTTTAAAAAGGCAATAACCAGTTTGGTCACCGCAGTAGTCATGGCAAACTTTAGCTTTACAATCGTTTTAGTATTAATTGAAATGGGTGACGCTCTTCGCAACTCAGCATCCACAATTTTTGGAGACGGCTCTATCACCAATATCGGACAACTATGGGACAGCCTTTTTATCCCCAGTAACTACACGTTCTCCATATTTCAACAGGGCAGTGGTTCGCATATACTGCTTACGCTTGCTACATTAGCGGTCGCCGCATTGGGAGCTTATGTATTTTTCCGTTTAGCATTTGTGCTTGTCGAAAGAGCTGTCCGGTTAATCTGGCAGGCGATATTTGGTCCAATTGTATTTGCTCTGAGCTTACTGCCTGAACCCTCCTTTTCAAAAATGGCCTCTAACTGGTGGTCAGATACGATTCGCTGGGTGCTGGTCTTGCCGATTGCCTTTATTTTAATCAGTATTGCCCAAATGCTAATGAATAACTATACCGGAGGCCCCTTAAGTGAACAACTACAAGGAATTATTCAAACAGAAAGTGTCACCAATGCTGGACAACTCATCTACCTTATCATCCCTATCGCAATTTTGTTGATAGTTGCCGAGACACCAAAACTATTGCAACTCTCAACTAGCGCCGCCACCAAATTCTTTACTGACACTATACCTGGCGCTATTACCGGTGCTATCAAGAGTGGTGCTACATTCTACGGTGGTGCCGCTTTGCGCGGGGCCGGAATGAAATTACAAAAAACCACCAAATTGGGTGGCTGGGTTTACAAAGAAATGGGTAAATTTAAAGCACGCCGACAAATTGCTGAGGGCGTTTATAGAACCCACAAAAAAGCACTTACCACTGAAGGAAATATAGCTACCGTTATCGCTGCCAAAAAGGCGCGAAAAGACTATACCGACAATATAAATAATGCATTAGCCAAGGAACTCGGAATTGGAGTTGACCAGTTAGAAGCATATAAGGAAACACACGAAGATGAATATAATGCCGCCAAAAAGAAAGTTGAGCCAAGATTTATTCACAAGAAAACTGTCGTTGATAGCAAAGAAATGGCTGCAATGGTTGCTCAGGGTGAAATGATAAAAGAAAATTATGAATTATACAGATCACCTGAAGAACTTGCTAAATCTGTCAAAGAAAATATGAAAGAGGCAAAGGAGGCCTGGGACAATGGACAAGATGACAAGGCTCATAAATATGAACTTCTCGCAAGCACTGATATGTTAACTTTGAAACAAATGCAGGTTAGATCGACAGGGAGTAAAGCAGATGTAATTGCAGATATATACAATGAACTCAATAAAGATTACCGGGCGGGTTCTTCATTGCTTAGCAAAAGAGGAACTCCTCTTGCAAAAATACCCCAACCTAAAATGCAAACCGACGAATTGGCAAAAAGAGGAAAAGATGATCAGGAAAACAACGGTACCGCTGGTTCAGCGCTGAAAACAGAGAAAGAAAAACCATCAATCGACGCTGACAGACAACTAATCAGACAGTGGAAAGAGGAGAAAAAATATCAAGCTGCCCAAAAAGCCAAACAAGATTTTGCACAAGAAGTCGGTGATACCGCCTTTGTTTCAATGGTTGACAATGTAAATAATCTTAAGGGGGGCTCTGCTATCCTACAAATTATTCAAAAAGCAGCCGAAAGCGATAATCCTGAGGCTCTAAAAAATATCGCCAGTATTTCTGAATTACTCGCTAAGCTACCTATGGAAAGCGAAGAAAAAATATCAGATATCCAGTCCAGGTATGGCTCAGATAAGGATTCCATCAAAACGGCTTTGCAAAGTGAAGTAGGAATTTCGGAAGCGGACAGCGACAAAGCTGCCAATCTTTTGAGCAGGGTCGGTGTTAAGGACATTGGCAAGGTTAGTTCGATTGCCAGATCTCTTAAAGAAGAGAAAGAGAAAAAAGAAGGGCGACTCAAAGCTAAAATCGATTATATCCAAGTTCAAGCCGCTGTACCAAAGGAACAAAAAGAACCCCAAATCACAACAGGTACTCCCATAGAGAATATGGAAGCTAATGAACAAAGAATTGAAGCTGCGATGCACAATCCTGATGAGTCCTATCCTATCCAAGAAATAAAAGATGACATTAAAAGAGCTACCGAACAGTTGAAAAAAATAGTTCTTCAGTCCGCACAAACTAATGAGGAAAGAACAGAACTCTACCAAAAACGTCAATTGGGGCGAATTCAACATGATGACAGAACAAAACTGCAAAATCTGGCTACAAAGATATTTAGCAAACTCAAACACTACCATCAGGGGTCTGTCGTTGACAGCGAAACACAGGTTGGCCAGATGACCCCCAAAGATATTTATAAGATACTTCGGGAAACTCAAGCCGCAGCAGACAAATTAAGCGGAGGAAGTAAATAACCATGGGTGCTAAAATTCCACAGAATGTGACAAAAGAAGACAAGCTCGTTGGGCCGCTGACGCTCAAACAGTTTCTCTATGTGCTGGCCGGAAGCTTTCTGATTTTTGTTGTTTATCAATTCTACGCGCAGGAAAATTTGGCTATTCAACTATATTTCGCTGAATTTATCCTAATTGCCTTACTTATCGCAATCGCCACGATTTTAATGGCTTTCATTCAAATAAACGGTAGGCCGTTCGAGGTTTTTTTGCTGAATGTCCTAAAATATTTTATGGTACCCAGACAACGCAGCTGGCACAAAGAGCCACGTAAGCATGTTGCTGCCATCAAGGTCAGAGCCAAAGATATTAAGGACACCAAAAGCGAGATTAAAGAGCGCAAAAGCGGACGCGAATTTAAAACACAAATTGAGAAACTCGCCAGCATCCTAGATACGGGTGGTACAATTAATCCAGAAGATTACGATGCTATCACCACACAAATTAGCAGCGTTGAAAAGCCAAAAACTGGGAAGGGGGTCGAAACTCCAACTGATGTTGAAGACATTTTAGAAGATGCTGATTAACAATAAAGTACAGAGAATAGAGAATAGAGAAAAAAACAAAAGAAAACCAAAAGAAAATATCACATACTAAATACAAAATACTAGATACTAAACACTAACTAAAATGGCCAAAAAAAAGAAACCAACTAGTACTCAGAAATATCTGCCGATAAAAGAAATCCGCGAAAGTATAGTTATTTTGAAGGATGGCGGTTATCGAACCGTGCTGATGGTCAATGCCATTAATTTCAATCTTAAATCCAGAGATGAGCAAGAAGCCCTGCTCAATAATTACCAGAGTTTTCTAAACGGCCTGTCCTTTCCCATCCAAATACTAGTTCAGTCCCGAACTCTGGATTTAGACGCATATCTAAAAACACTAAATAATGCCATCAATCAGCAGAGCAACGACCTAATGCGGACCCAAACGCAGGATTACACCAACTTTGTCCGTGAACTGATCGGTGTGGCCAATATTATGAGCAAAACCTTTTATGTCATTATTCCCTATAACAAGCCAATTATCTCTGGGGGGTTGTTTGGGAAATTGTTTGGGAAAAAACCCGTGGTTAAAGGCAAAAAGTTTGAAAACATAAAGGGGGAATTAAATGAGCGAACTGGGTTAGTTGCCTCCGGCTTATCCGGGCTGGGGCTAAGCGCTGTTCAACTAAACACTCAAGAGCTGATCGAGCTGCTCTATTTTACATACAATCCTGACACAGCCCGACGTCAGAAATTATTTTCTGTCAGCAATGTTGATGTTTCAGTGATTCAAAATATTAAAGAAGCGGAGTAATAGAGAATGAAGACTAATCAAAAATTTTATACTCTACATACCAAATACAAGATACTAAATACTAATCAGAATGGCTCTATTCAAACGTAAAAAAAAGAACCCCAAAGAGGAGGCAGCCCGAAAAGCACTCGAGAAATTCGAAGAGGGTTTAGTTTCCGTCCGCGATCTTATCGCCCCGGCTGCGCTGGAAATTGGAGCCAACCAACTGCGTCTAAATAACAAACTGGTTCGTAGTTTCTTTGTTCTCACATATCCCCAATATGTTGAAACCAACTGGCTTAGTCCAATAATCAACTACGACGTAAATCTGGATATCTCTATGCACATTTACCCAGTGGATAGTTCTCAGATAATGGCCACCCTCCGCCGCAAAGTAGTGGAAATGGAATCATCCTTGCGCATTAATCAGGAAAGAAATGCTATCCGAGATCCTGAATTAGAAATTGCCTACCAAGACGCAGAAGAGTTGCGCGACCGCTTGCAGCGCGGCGCAGAAAGGTTTTTCCACTATGGCCTGTACTTCACCATCTACGCTGAAAACGAAGATGAACTAGATTCTATCACTCGCCATCTAGAAACCGTCTTGGGAGGCCAGCTTATTTATACCAAACCAACTCTGCTTCAGATGGAGGCCGGATTCAACTCTTCCCTACCGTTGGGACTTGATGAAATTAACGTAGTCCGCAATATGACTACTTCATCTTTAGCCACTACCTTCCCATTCACTTCTTCTGACTTAACTACCGGCAAGGGAGTTTTGTATGGCATTAACCGCCACAACAACAGCTTGATTCTATTTGACAGATTTGAACTAGAAAACGCCAACATGACTGTGTTTTCCAAGTCTGGAGGCGGAAAAAGTTATGCTGTCAAATTGGAAATTTTACGGAGCATGATGTTCGATACCGATGTCATCGTCATTGATCCAGAAAACGAATATGAAACCTTGGCCAATGCTGTTGGCGGCAGTTTTATTTCAATATCTTTAAATAGTGATAAGCGGATCAATCCATTCGACTTGCCAAATCTAGGAGAAGACGCTGATGGGAAAAAGGTTCTCCGCTCCTCTATCATCACCATTATTGGCCTAATCAACCTAATGCTAGGAAAACTCACGCCCGAAGAAGACGCCATTATAGACAAAGCTATCCGCGAAACTTATGCCTTAAAGGATATTACCGAAGATATCAAAACCCATAAAAATCCTCCCCCCACTATGCAGGATCTGCAAAATGTTCTGGACAATATGAGCGGCGCTAAAAGTTTATCGCAGCGCCTGAGTAAATATACCCGCGGAACCTTTGCTGGCATTTTAAACCAGCCTACCAATTTCGATTTAAACCGCGGTCTAGTGGTCTTTAATATCCGCGACCTTGAGGAATCTCTTCGGCCCATCGGCATGTATATTATCCTAAACTACATTTGGAGTAAAATCCGCTTCAATATGCGTAAGCGAATGTTGGTTATCGACGAAGCTTGGATCATGATGCAACATGAAGATTCAGCCAAATTCCTTTACAGCATCGCCAAGCGCGCCCGCAAATATTATCTCGGCCTCACTACCATCACCCAGGATGTTGAGGATTTTCTAGATTCTAAATATGGCAAAGCGGTAGTTGCCAACTCATCTCTGCAGCTACTTTTTCGCCAATCCCCTGCTTCAATAGATATTGTGGCAGAAACCTTTAACTTAACGCAGGGAGAAAAATTCTTACTTTTAGAGTCGGAAGTAGGAGAAGGTTTGTTCTTTGCCGGCACTAATCATGCCGCCATTAAAGTAGTCGCCAGTTTTATTGAGGACAGAATCGTAACCTCGGATCCAGCCCAGCTGGAAGAGCTGCGTAAACTTTCAGGAGGTTAACATGCGTATTCCTCCGGGCCTCGCGTTTGCCATTGTTGTAGGCGGAATCGTTACCACCGCCATAGTTTCGGTTACCATCATTGCCTATTTTTTGAGAGAAACCTCCGGTCTTAATGAACGTTGGGCAACACGCAATGCAGCAGAGCGCCAGACCTACACCGATTTAATTGCCTCGAAGGTAGAAAACGATAACATAATCGGCAGCGGATATTACGTTATTGGGGGTCCTGATGCCGACCCTGATGGTGATGGTCTCACTAACACCGAAGAAGAAGCATTGGGAACCGATCCCAACAACCCTGATACAGACGGCGACGGCACCGGCGACGGTACCGACACGGCTCCTACCGACGGCCAAACGGGCCGCCCCCCTCGTCGCCCGCCTAAAC
>Ga0180301_10000951_pt1 | contig 22705 bp, 21 predicted proteins | sample GuaBasSediGuay16_FD_121797 | JGI IMG/M metagenome (GOLD analysis project Ga0180301, IMG submission 121797) | Subseafloor sediment microbial communities from Guaymas Basin, Gulf of California, Mexico - Guay16, Core 4569-2, 12-15 cm | ecosystem: Environmental > Aquatic > Marine > Hydrothermal...
GAGCAAGAGCAAGCTTGTTCATAGAGCTATCAAGCGCGGTTCAAAGGCCTTAGCGGTCTGCCTCCCAAGATTCAAGGGTATCCTAGGCGCAGAGCTCCAGCCAAAGCGCCGTTTCGGAACCGAGCTTGCTGACTATGCTAGGCAGTGGAGCGGTGTTGGAGGGATTGTACATAGCGATGAGTTGCCGGGGTACGGCATAGATGCTACTATAGTTAAGGAGCTCCAAGACGCACTTAGGTGCAGCGAGAACGATGCGTTCGTAATAGTAATCGACGAGTCTTCCAAGGCGCTAGACGCCATAAACGTCGTTAAGAAGAGGGCGGCGTATGCATTGATCGGGGTGCCTAAGGAGACAAGAGCTGCCAACCCTGATGGAACGACGCGGTACATGAGGCCGCAGCCGGGTGCGGCGCGTATGTACCCCGAGACTGATATACCCCCCATAACCGTCACTGAGGAGCTTCTTAAAGAGGCGGAGAGGTATAGGCCTCCTACACCTGATGAGAAGGTGAGGCAGCTCATCAAGCATTACGAGCTGAGTAGGGAGCTTGCATGGCAGCTAACACACAGCGAATACCTATCACTATTCGAGAGAATTGCTGAAAAGTATAGGGACTCCGTAGCACCAACGATAATAGCGTCAACTCTAGTATCAACGCTGAAGTCCCTAGCATCAGAAGGGGTTCCCGTAGAAAACATAACCGATGAGCACTTGGAGGAGCTATTCAAAGCACTCGCCAGAGGAGCGCTATCCAAGGAGGCAATACCTGAGGTATTGAAAGCATGGGTGCACGAGCCCGGAGCCCCGCTAAACAAAATCCTTGATAAGCTAGCGCTAAGGCCATTAACGCGTGATGAGTTAGAGAGAATAGTAGACTCCATTATATCGAAGTACCGTGAACAGATAGCTAGGCGGGGTGAAAGAGCGTTTGGCCTTGTGATGGGTAGGGTTATGGATAGAGTTAGGGGGCGTGCTGATGGCAGGGTTGTTGCGGAGGTAGTAAGGGCAAAGCTCCGCGAGGTTCTGAAAGGATCTTGAACACATTCAGCCTGGTCTAGGCTACATCATAGCCTAGGCTCAGCGCCGGAGTTTCACATCACCTCCCGGCCCCTACAAGTTGTTAGGCAACACGCTTTTAACTCGTAGCACCTCCGCAGCACCTATGGAGGACTGGGGCTTGGACAACATCGTACGCAGAGAGCTCTGGGAAGAGTGGAGAGCCGAGGCATTTAAACGATTCAAAGAGGACATCCTAATAGGGTATGCGGACGAGGACATAGTTGACCTCATAGAAGAGGTCTTCAGGTCTCCGCACTGCTTCACAACAAGCTCCTGCAGCGGTAGGATAACGGCTATCGACGCGCCATACCCATGGCTTCGCGAAGGAAGCGAAGTCCTATTCAAGAAGCACAGCCCCATGACTCCTGATGAACTTGCTACACTAATCAACACGCCAGTGCTGACCCGCCTCTGGATAGTGGTATCAGGCCCTATCCTTCACGTAGTCACGGACTCCGTAGATGAAGCGCTGAAGCTCCTCAAGACCATGCGCGCCGAGGGGTTCAAGCATAGCGGCGTGATCTCCATGAGTAGTAGTGGCGTGGTAGTTGAGGTGATCAGTGGCGTTTGGCTATCCCTGCTGATAAGGGACCGGAATGCTCTCCTCATAAAAACCAGCTCTTTAACACACCTCAACAACCTGATCAACCAAGCCCTTGGAGATGCTAAGAAGAGGCTCGCTAGGCTAAAGAAGCTCTTCTTTGAGAAGAGGGTGTGCTGGGATTAAGGTCATAAACGATTTAAACTCTACGCCAATACCACGAATTCTTAGAGGGGTTTAGCTATGGGCAGTGTATGGGAGAAGCTGAAGCCCCTCACACCGGGCCAGGAGGAGATGTACAAGGCGCTGATGAATAAGAGCTACGAAGTGCTTGGTATATTCGGGCCTACAGGTACAGGTAAGTCGCTATTCAGCTTAGCATATGGCATCCAGAGCATAATCGACGGCGAGTTCCAGCGCTTCATAGTGATAAAGCCCGTTATAGACGTAGTTACAGGAGAGGAGATCACGCTTAACAAGTCCCCAGAGGCGTTCATCTCGGCCGTCAAGAGCTACATTTACGATGTTGTAGGCTCATTCATCGAGAGGCCAACGGTTGAGAAACTCATAGAGGATGGACGGCTAGTAATAGCTGACTCCCACTTCCTACGGGGCAGAACATTCGACGACGCCGTAGTGTTCCTCGACGACATACAGTCGCTATCGCCCGAGAGCATAATAGAGGCGATTGTCCGTGTCGGTAGGAATAGCAGGCTCATAGTTGCAGGCGACCCCGCGTTCCAGGCACTCCGTGAGGTAAAGGGTGACCCCGCAGCCCTTGTACGTGAGGTGCTGATAAGCGAGGAGAAGTCCAAGGTAGTAGATCTAGGAATTAAAGACATAGTTCGCGAAGGTGCTAAGCGAGGGCTTAGGCTCCTCCTCGAGTACAAGCTACGCTCACGCGAGCTAAGTGATGAGGAGAAGAAGGTCTATGACACGATCAAGCTCCACTCTCCAGATGCTGACGTTATAACTGTTATAGATATCGCCCAGCTGAAGAAACAATTTGAGATAGAGTCTGAGCACGTACCAGACGCACTGATAATAGTAAAGCAGGGTCACCTAGGGAGGCTAGTGGGCAAGGGAGGTGAAAGGATAAACAAGGCTGAGGAGGAGCTCAAGAAGAGGCTTCGCGGCATCGAGTTGACGTTAGACTTCCGCGACGCTATTCGAGCAGTGCACCCAACATCATGGATCTGGAAGCATATAGAGGAAGTGGACTTCGCAGGTCCTAACCTACAGGTAAAGGTTTATGATGATGTCATCGGGGCTATGGTAGGGCAGCGCGGGGTTTATGTGAGATTCCTAGATGCGGTATTCCGTAAACTCATAGGAGTGGGTGTTCGGGTAATAGCTATCGAGAGGCCTAGAGGCTCTAGAAGGAGGAAGTAGAAGGTTTCACACATTATCTCAACATAGCACTTTAAGGTCCAAGACCGCGTGCCATTTCCGTGGACCAACGCTTCTAACTACATGCGAGCTCTCCAGAGTTATTGCTATGCCGACACTCTTAGACACCGCTAGGTACCGTCTGTAGGCTACCTCAACAGCCTGCTTCTTCCTATCAGCCTCCACGAATTCATGAGCATGAATAACACCATTGCACCTTACGACCTTTTCAGCGATCAACTCTTTAAATAGCGATAAGCTGAGCTCAGGGCACGGGAGTAGTGCTCTGTCAATCCTATCCATAACCTCAGCAACCTCGAATGCATCACCATGAATAACCTCATTCACATGACCTACACGATTCAGCTCTACGTTTAGCCTGAGGTATCTGACTGCATCTGAGCTTATATCGACCGAGATCACGTAGTCTGGCCTCGCATGTTTTGAGATAACTATGGAGTAGCCCCCTATCCCTGCGAAGAAGTTACATACAACCTCGCCCGGCTTAACCATACGGGCAACTCTGATATGGTCATAGCCTAGTACAGGAGATATGTATACTCGCCTTATATCAAGCGCGAACAGGCATCCATGTTCCTTATAAACAGTTTCGCTTCTAGGCTCACCTGCTAGGTGCATGTACTCACGCAGCCTCTTCTGACCTCTTACCGGAGTTGTGGCCACCCAGACACTATTTACGTAAGGCAATACCTCAAGGAGTCTTTCGGCAAGAGGTCTTAGCATATCTACATCCACATCAAAAGGCTTCCTTATAATGGCTATGTCGCCTATCACTTCTATCCTCTTCCATATCTTTGAGGCAGCTTCTCTTCCTAAGACCTCCTCAGCTAACTTCCTTAGAAGGGGCTTATCAGCTGCCATTGCTGACTTATACCAGTTTAGCGCCTATAGCCTTGCACAGTTCGTCAACTATAGGCTTAGCCCTGTTTATCAGAGCTCTACCGACCATCAGGTTCTCACCCTTGTCTACGACGACCTCTCCTCCTACGATAACTGTTTCAATAACGTAATCTCCTTCAACAATAGCCTTGTATATGCTGTCGGGTTCCTTCACTATCATGGGCCACGAGGGCGGTTCACGGAAGTTTAGCAATATTAGGTCTGCGCTCATCCCTTCACATATCTCTCCCAGCCCTATATCCGAGTTCACGTAGTTCCACGTCGTCAATACCCTAAGGCTATCCTCGTATACGCCCTCCTTGGATCCCATAGCCTCGGCAAGTTTAAGCAGCAGTACAGTAGGTGTAGACACGGGGCTCTTCATGACGCCGAAACCGTCTCCAATAACATAAGCGTCAAAGTCATCTATAACAACACGCTTAACCCTCATGTCAGAGTGCCCAAGCGCGATCACGTTCTTGGGCACCGCCCCTTCACCAACATACCTGCTGTACACATAAACATGGTACTCAGGATAGCGGACAGCGATCGTCTTGAAGCTGTCGTCATTCACATATATCCCAAAGCTTACTATACCCCTAGCAATAGCATCCGGCTCACTGACTTCACGTGAAGCCCTTCTAATCTCAGATAGCACCTCATATCTATCTGAGCTTGGAAGAACTACGCGCGTCCTTAGCCATACATCAGATGATGCCCTAGCTAGGGCACGTGCGATACGGGGCTCGTGGGCATAAACAGTTACTGACGTAAATCCCTTTGACTGGAGTGATGCTAAGAGGGCGCCGAAAAGCGCATGAATTTCACGCTTCGAAGTTATGGACTCTATCAAGCCTAGTAGCTTGGTGGGCTCAATACGCACATGCCTAAAGATCATCCTTACTGGATCAGCAAACCCTAGAGAAAACCCAGGTAACAGTATCCTGCCACTACCATCTATTATATAATCAGCGAACTGGTATTCCTCCGGAGGTTCTCCCTCTCCTAACGCCAACACCATACCCTTATCCACATAAACATAACCATTACTAATCAGAGGTCTCTCCCTGTTCATCGTTACAATAGTTACGTTGTCTATCAAGATCCTCATGCTGCATTACCTTATGCCTTTTACTACAAGACCACCGGGTTATGTGTTATTCTGTCGTACAAACTTGTGCTAAGCCTCCTAAAAACCTGCATAATGCTTGAGATATAGTGCTGGGCTCGTGCTATGCCTACTATAGAGCTTGACGAATTCAAGAAACTACTCTCACAAGCGCTTGACAGCTGTCTAAGACTTGTATATGAGTACAACAATGTCGCAAAGGCATTCAACGTATACCTAAAGCCTATTCACGTAGTTACGAAGAAGCATAACAAGGTTTACATATATGTGGCTAAATACTGGTATCGTATAGTAAAACAGGGCAATGGCATTAAATGGGTGTATATAGGAAGCGGGAAGCCGAATATACCAGACCTCCCCGAACCACCTAGATGCGCTATTGAGAGGATCGCAATTACTGTACACAACAACTTCGTTGATATCGATAATAACCTATTAAGAGCTCTTAGAGCCCTCGCCTCTAACTCCTCGTCATCCGCAGATACCTGGGCCTAGACTTATCTACCCTCATCCTAATATCCTTGAGCATGCGGTCCACTTTCTTTAGGAAATCACTAGGCAACTTCCTAAAGAGAGGCTCAGGCTTCTTAATAGTATGCCCCTCTAGGATCTCGATCTCGAATGCCTTCTTCATAGCTCCCCGCGGTATCTCCCTCCCAAGGTTCATCATGTTCCAGAGTTTCGCCGAGGCCCTTGGTGTAAACGGTGCCATCATGACCGCCAGCCCCTTAACAACGTTTATTAGTAACGCCATTACGCTACCTGCCTCATCTCTATTCTGCTTGATGAGCCTCCAAGGCTCTCGTCTATTGAGGTACGCATTTCCTGCACGCGCTATTGATAATATTGCTTCTGTAGCCGCCTTCAACCTAGTATCGTACATGTAGCTCTTGTAGCGCTCAAACTCTTTCCTTACATTATTTAGGAACTCCTGATCCTCGTCTTGCAGCTCCTTTATAGGAGGTACACGCGCATTAAAGCGAGAGTATACGAAGCTTAATACACGATGTACAAAGTTCCCAATGTCATCATTGAGCTCTGTATTGACAATTCTGTAGAACTCCCTCCACGTAAAGTTAACATCCCTCTCCTCAGGCCTGAGCCTCATCAGGGCAAAACGCCAGTAATCGGGTTCCGCTATTTCAAGCGCCTCATCTATCCAGACGCCTACTCCTCTACTCTTACTGAATTTCTTACCCTCGAACATTAGGTACTCGGTTGCGGATATTTTGTAGGGCAAAACATAGCCTTCACCTGAGGCTATGAGCATAGCTGGAAGTATTATTGCGTGGAAGGGTATGTTATCCTTACCTATGAAGTAGACGGTGCGTGTTTCAGGATCCTTCCAATACCGCTTGAATTCCTCGAATCCTTTCTCCTCACCGTATTTATGAATGAAGTACTCAAGAGTAGCTGATAAGTACCCTAGCAGCGCCTCGAACCATACGTAAATAGTCTTTCCTGATGCACCCGGGAAAGGCGCTGGAATCCCCCATTTATTATCCCTTGTAACGCTACGTGCCTTCAGCCCCTTCTCAAGCATTGAGAGACTATAGGTCTTAACGTTAGGATCTAGACTCTCGCTACTTTTAAGCCACTGCTTCACACTCTCCTCAAGCTTCGGCAGATCGAAGAACCAGTGTTTAGTGCTTACAAACGAAGGTCTTGAACCGCAGAACACGCAATGCGGATCTATCAGATCTATAGGGTCGAGAAGCGTGCCACACTTGTCGCACTGATCTCCACGGGCACCTTCGTAGCCGCAGTAGGGGCACACACCCTCAACGAACCTATCTGGTAGGAACATCTTGTCCTTTTCACAGTACGGCATTACTATGTTCTTCGAGAATATGTATCCGTTCTTCATTACCCTCAGCATGAAGTCCCGAACGAATCTCTTATGAACTTCGCTCTCAGTTCTCGTGTAGTTATCGTAAAGCATATCCCACCTCTCAAGAAGCTTAACCACATAGCTGTGAGCCTTATCCGTGAAGCTCTTAGGATCAACTCTTTGTCTAAGCGCCTCAACTTCTATGGGAGTTCCGTGCTCATCACTGCCGCTGACGAGCAGCACGTCCTCGCCCATAAGCCTGAGAAACCTCGCAAATACATCAGCGCTAAGGAGACTACCGACTAGGGTTCCTAGGTGAGGAACGCTATTTATGTAGGGCCATGCTGAGCATACTACCCACTTCACGATGGGTCCCTTAAGCACCCTTCTCCATCAACTATCTATCGAACACCTTATAACCCTACTTCCGGGGGTAACATAATACACGGTTCCTTGTACGGGATGATAGGTCTTGAAGCTGCCACTGCTACTGGCGTTAGGCATAGATTTGGAAGAGGCTCTTCAGAAGACGCTAGGTCTCGAATTAGGAGAGGTCCTATCAACTCTGCCCCACGAAGTCGTGAAGAGGTACATCGATAATCTCAAACAGATCCTCTCGAGAGGTAAACTGGATTCGGCGTTATCAGATGAAGAGGTAGCTATTCACATAGCATGCCTAGTGCTTATGGGGAGTAAGCGTGCGGTGTATCGCTACTCAACAATTCTATCGAAGTACTTCAACCATGCATATCTAGCCAATGCCCCCGAAGAGGGGCTCCTGAAGTACGCCAAGCTCCTCGGACTTAACATTATTATCGATAACGGGTGCAGAGAGTCCGTTGTAGAACTCATAGACAGCACCCGAAGAGCGATCGTTTCGTGCTATCGCTACGCAATACCCTACCATCAGTACATAGAGGCTACGATAAGGCTTTCTAAAGACGCCCGGTGGAAGTTTGTTAATCAGTATGTGAAGGGGGGCTACGTATACCTCAAGGAAAGACCACGCGTATCAAGAATTCTCGAAGAGGTCTTCATGAATAGGCTTATCAACGCTATGGATAAACTTCTTCGAGATGATGAACTGCGCTACCACCTACAGGAGCTCGGAATTAGCCAGCTATGTGGCGATGTAACCGAAGAGCTAACCCCACAGCAGGTGAGCTTCGAGAATAGGGAGTCTACACACGTACAAAGCTATGACCTCGCAATAGATAGCCTTGACAAGCTTAACATTTATGTAGAGTTATTCCCTCCCTGCATGAAGCGTATACTAGATAGGCTCCTGAATGGCGAGAACCTCTCCCACCAGGAGAGGTTTGCCCTAGCGACTTTCCTTATAAACATAGGTACTGACCTAGACGTTGTCCTCGAGCTCTTTAAGCACTCACCAGATTTCAATGAGAGGATCGCGCGTTACCAGATCGAACACCTAGCAGGTCTTAGGGGTTCTAAGAAGAAGTACTTACCGTATAGCTGCAAAACCATGAAGGTGCTAAACCTCTGCGTATCTGAATGTGGAGTTAAGAACCCCCTATCCTATTTCTTCAAGGCTTTAAAGGAGGTTAGGCGTAGAGGTGCATCTACTACATCTTAGAGGCTAGGTAATACCTTACACGGCCTCCAACAGCTACCTCAAACTCTATGTACAGGGGTGCTTCCTCACCATACTTCAGGTCTACAGATGTTGCAAGCCTTAGTATATCGCTAATCTTAGACATGAACTCTGAATCATACGGAACTGTACTCTCCTTCTTAACATCTATTGATATTAGAGTCCCTGCCTCAGGCGTAAACCTATAGCTAACCTTCTTTGTGTCGAAGTCGAAGAGTATCAACTCGTTCTGATCCTTAACGCTGATCCCGATGGTATCGGCAGCTGCCGAGAGCTCCGAGATAGCCTTTCTAAGGGCGTTAGATAGCAGCGTAGCTTCCACATCGTACTCAACCTCTATCTCCGGAACCTCCTCACTCACAACTTCTATGTTACGGAACTTGTACCTCCTAATCGTTGTGCCCTCAAGTACTATCTCCACAAACTCATCATTAGCTGCTAAAGTAATGCGATCCCCCTTCTTTATATGCTTCAGAACCCTAGTAAGGTTGCCTATCGACATCCCTATGCTTAGCTCACGCTCAGCCGAGAACTCCTCAAACGATTCAGGCGCTAGCTCCACTTTTAGCAATGCGATCTTTCCCGGATCAAGCGCATTTAGTTTCAGCCCTTGGGGCCCTACAGACATGGCTACTTCATCTACGAGCTCTGCAACAGCCTGCAGTATGTACGTAAACTCCTTAGCGCTAGGGTACGAGAACTTCACTACCGGTTCTATGGTTAGCCGCACACTCACTGGCACCACCCATAGTTTTAGTTGGGCTCAGGAGAGAATTTAAGTCGGGGTGCGTGATGAAGCTGAGCTGTCCTGAGGAGTGATGAGCCGTATGAGTGCTGAGCCTGAACCTACATTAGCAGAGTCCTTTAACAGGTTCGGTCAACTCCGCGACACCCTATGTAAATGAGCTTACTATCCATGCACTATAGATCTCGTTGTCTACGCAAGTCTTGGATGGGAGCTTGAGGTGTCCATTCTGTGGGTCGGAGAACCTGATATGGGACTTCGCCACAGGGGCCATCATATGCGCATCCTGTGGCTCAGTCATAGATGTGATTTACGAGGCTGAGCCCCCCTATCATAGATTGAGTTATAAGAAGGCATCAGTGGCTGAGGCAGTACTATACAGAGAGAAAACGAGGTTAAGTAAGCAAAGACTCTCATTGATATCAATGAGGACCGCTATGTACACAAAGATAGCGAGGAGGATTAGGAAGAATAGAGTGGTTAATGAAAGGGCTCTGCTCGCCATGCTATCGGGCTCACAACGGCGTGTGAGATTAATTGAGCACAGGATAGATGAGCTGCTAAGACAGAGACTTAATGGTGATCTAGCGTATCTAAAAAGGTATCTAGATATCATAGACAATGACCCCGTGCTCTCCTCAAGAACCTTTAGGGGTAAGGTTGCTCTCGCAATGATGATTCACCAACTCGCTACACGAGGTTCGGTAGATCTTAAATGTATAGCTAAGGAGCTCGAAATGAGCTTGACTCATCTTAAGAGGCTGGAGAAGCTTGTTTTAAGAAGGTTAAGAAGATTGAGAGTTTAGATACGCTGGACAGAGAATTTTTCTCTCTTACACCATATGTTCTTTGGATGCCGCTATGCTGATAGGAATAGTAAGCGATAGTCATGATAATCTTAGAGAGGTTGACAAGGCTGTTCACTACCTTAGACGTGCAGGTGTAGACCTCCTTATACACCTAGGCGACATAGTATCGCCATTCACCCTGCTAAGGTTCCTCCAGATAGAGTCTCGAAGCATAGTGGTTTTAGGTAATAACGATGGCGATGTGCTATCGCTACGCGAGATAGCTCATAAGGCGGGAGCTGTGATGAAGATGGGGTACTACATTACGGAGATCGACGGGTTAAGGATCCTTATGATGCATGGCTATGGGTCAGCAGAGCACGCAGTTGAGGTTGCGACAGCACTAGCCCGATCAGGTCTCTTCGACGTCGTGATGTATGGGCATACACACCGGGCTGAGGTACGTAGAGTAGGTACAACAACGGTGATTAATCCCGGAGAGGTCTGCGGATGCCTATATGGAGTTAGTTCAATAGCTCTCTTCGACACAACAACCCGAAAAGCTGAGATAGTTAAGCTCTAGTGCAGTACATCAGTACCCTAACCTTTTTCCATAACCTCTTTCATTAAGTACTTCGTGCTCAGCACAAGGCGCTTAGGATGATTAGCCCTCGCTAGGTCCAGCCTCCTAACGGTAGTGTTGAGAGGCATCTTCTTCAGCTCCTCGGGGTTCTCATAAGCTTTGCGCGCTATCTCTATTAACGCCTCTGCATACTGTTCGATCTCATAGAGGGTTTCTGTCTCGGTGAGCTCTATCATCAGAGCCTCCTCAACTATCAATGGGAAGTATATCGTTGGTGCATGCAGACCCCGATCTATCAATGCTTTAGCTATATCCTCCGCAGTAACACCCGTGTCCCTCCTTATCCTGGCTGCGCTTAAGACTGCCTCATGCTTTCTAGGCCTCGTACCATACGGTAGGTCGTAGTACCCGCTACTAACCAGCCTCTTGACGAGGTAATTCGTGTTAAGCACGCTAATCTCGCCTACTTCCCTAAGACCTTGTGGTCCTAGGGATAGTATGTATAGGTACGTCCGGATGATCGCTGGTATATTACCGTAGTAGACCCTTATGGACCCTATGCACCTACTGCACGTATAGTCCCAGTAGTAGTGGTTCCCCTTCTTCACAAGTAGGGGTCTTGGCAGTAGCTCCTCTAGCTCTTTCTTAACACAGAGTGCTGCCCCTCCTGGCCCGCCACCTCCATGCGGAGAGGCAAAGGTCTTATGAAGGTTAAGGTGGACTATATCAAAGCCCATATCTCCCGGTCTAGCTATGCCAAGTATACCGTTAAGGTTTGCACCATCGTAGTAGAGCAGCCCTCCGACATCGTGTATAAGCCTCGCTATCTCCTCGATACGCTCCTCGAACAGCCCAAGGGTGTTGGGGTTCGTCAGCATTATCCCAGCAGTCTTTTCAGATACCGCGCTTCTCAGAGCATCCATATCGACATTACCATCATTAGCGGTAGGCACGGTCACAACCCTAAAGCCCGCCATGGCTGCACTAGCAGGATTAGTGCCGTGGGCGCTATCAGGAACTATGATCTCATCGCGCTTCTCACCCCTTAGAGCATGGTACTGCTTAATCATTAAGACTCCAGCGAGCTCGCCTGCAGCACCTGCAGGAACTTGAAACGTACACCTATCCATACCCGTAATCTCCTTAAGCCACTGCTCAAGCTCCCAGAGTATTTCAAGGAGCCCTTGCACATACTCCTCCGGTAGATCAGGGTGGAGCTGCTCTATCTCTTCATGAACAACTATATCAGCGACCTTCGGATTGTACTTCATTGTGCATGAGCCCAGGGGTACAGGACCTGTGTTTACCCCATAGCTCTCCTGACTGAGCCTAACATAATGCCTAACCACATCTAGCTCTGAGTACGAAGGTATTCTCAGCTCATCGCGTTTCAACTCCCTAGGGATGGCGCCATCCACATCCACATCTTCGAACTCGTGCTCATATGGTATGAGTGGTGATAAGCCCCTTATACCCTTCTTCAGAGGTACTATGCCTTCATCCCACCTACTCTGCCTCCACATTACCCTAACACCTCTTTTAACACCCTAACAAGGTCATCGATCAAGCTTCTCGAGTGCATCTCGGTGAAGCAAAAGAGGCCTACATTATTGAAGGAGCTGTCATAGCGTCCAAGCGGTGTCCCTCCAACAATGCCATGTTCCAGCAGCTTTTTGAACACCTCATTGTAGTCATGCCCAGGAAACGCTACAGGTACCTGTTTGAAGTAGCTTGCCCTTGCAAATAGAGGCAATGCCTTTCCCTTAAGCTCAGCCCTAACCTTTCCTAGGAAATACACTGTTCTTGCTAGAATAGACCTGCTAAGCCTTCTGATACCCTCGCCACCCATATACATAACGTAGGCGGCTGCTGCTATGGCCGTAAGCGCGCTATTTGTAGTTATGTTAGATGTAGCTCTTTCCCTTCTTATATGCTGCTCACGCGTCTGCAGAACCAGCGCGAAACCCCTATCCCCACCCCCGATCGTGGGTGCAAGCCCCACTAATCTGCCTGGCAGCTGCCTAACGAACCTCATCTCTCTTCTTGTACCCAGTATGCCTAACGTAAACCCACCATAGTAGACACCCAGACCTAGTGGCTGACCCTCACCAACCACAATGTCGGCTCCATAGTCTCCTGGCGCTTTGAGTACTCCTAAGCTTATGGGATCCGAGAACACTATGAATAGAGCCCCTCGGCTATGCACTAAACCCGCTATGTCGTCAACTCTACGCTCTATACTCCCATAGAAGGTTGGGTTAGAAATTACTACCGCCGCTGTTCTACTATCAACCAGGTCTTCGAGAGATTCGTAGCTTGTCGTTCCATCCTCTTGCGAGAGGGACACCTCTGAAATCTCTACATCCAGTCCTCGAAGCCAGGTCCTAATAACGTCTAGCTTAAGCGGGCCTATACCACGCGATATTACAATCTTACGCCTACGAGTAATTCTGAGGGCCATCCTAATAGCCTCAGCAAGGGCTGTTGAGCCATCGTACATCGAGGCGTTAACAACCTCTACACCATAAAGCTCTGCCATAAGGCTCTGATACTCAAAGAGCGCTTGAAGAATACCCTGATTGATCTCGGGCTGGTAAGGTGTGTAAGCTGTGTAGAATTCATCCCTACGCAACACAAGCTTTACAACCTCAGGTACGTAATGTACGCAGTACTCGCCCCCGAGAAACGGTGCGTTATCAAGCTTAGCGATCTTGCCCAGCTTTTCCTTGAACACCTTCTTAACCTCATACTCGCTAAGGGGGCGTCCTAAGCCGACGTTCAGCAGCCTATTCAACTTATACTTAGCTGGAATGTCGCTGAAGAGCTCATCTATGCTCTCTATACCCAGCTCCTTCATCATCCTTTCCTTTATTTCAGGAGCGCTATTAGGGATCCAGGGATGCGGCAAGAAATAGCCCCGGCTAGCTCTCTGACTACATGCAAACAAAAGCTTATCTCTATACACAACAAGTAGCGGAAGGGTGATTAATTGAGGGCAACACCCCTCCTAGACCTTCACCGCGAGCTAGGCGCCTCTATAGGCGAGTTCGCAGGCGTTAGGACCGCTATGGACTTTGGGAATCCGATCAACGAACACGTAGTTACGCGAACAAAGGCCGCGATCTTCGACATAAGCCACATGGCACGTATATTGATTTCGGGTAAGGATTCTTGGAGACTCATAGACATTGCTGTACCGCGAGACTTAGCTAAGGCACGCATAGGGTTCATGTTTGGACCAACAGCATTCCTGAATGAGAGAGGGGGGTTCAAAGATGATGTGATGTTATACCCCCTATCCGAGAATGAGTGGTTCGTAGTAGGCAATGCTGTGAACCGCGACAAGGATAGAGAGTGGCTGCGTGAGCTGACCCAGAAATATCGGTTAAACATTACTGTGAGCGACTTAACAGTAGACACGGCTATGGTCGCTATTCAGGGTCCTGAGGCTGTACGAACTGCACAGGAGCTAGGGATAGAGGTTAAGGATCTCGAATGGATGACGTTTAGACGCAATGTCAATACGCCCTTCGGCAAGGTCATGATCTTGAGCCGTAGTGGCTGGACGGGTGAGGATGGTATAGAGATAGTTGCAGAGCCCGGGGTTGCTGAGAGGATCTTCCGCAGCTTTGTAGAGAAAGGGGTGCAGCCGGCAGGGCTCATAGCTAGAGACACGCTGAGGATAGAGATGGGGTTTAGGCTTTATGGAGCGGAGATAGACGAGAGTATCAATCCCATAGAGGCACGATACTGGGTGTTTACGTTTGGAAAGAAAGGTTGTGTAGGCTGTGACGCCCTTCAGAGGCTTCTTAGTGAGGGTTGCGATAAGCAGCTCGTAGGTCTAAGGCTTAAGAAGGGCGTGCGTTTCATCCCTAGGCATGGCTACGCCATAACCACCTATGACGGCTCTAGAGAGATAGGCTACGTAACTAGTGGCGCATACTCACCAGTGCTGCAACGCTCAATAGCGCTAGGCTACGTCAGCTCGCGTTACGCTGTCATGGGGCTACGGGTAGGTATTAGGATAAGAGCGAAGGTGTACACGGCACGCATAGTGGACTTCCCGTTCATCGAGAAGGGGCGATGAAAGCTCATAAATCTAGGAGCGTAGCTAGGAAGCGAGTGGTGGCCGCGGTAGCTCAGCCTGGGAGAGCGCGGGACTGTGGACGGGTGGCGGCAGAGATCCCGAGGTCCCGGGTTCAAATCCCGGCCGCGGCCCTTTCACACATAACCTTTTATCACCCGTGACCCAACTAAACGCAGTGGTACAGAGCCATGGCGCGTTCGCGCTACACCAAGTACCGCCTAGTAGCAGAGCCGCTAGGATTGAAGCAACTAGATGTCTACAGAAGCGGAAAGAGGGAGATAGTAAGGCTCATGGATATTCGTACAGGAAAGGTCTATGTAGTAGAGCTCCCAAGGCCACGTAACGAGATCCCGTTAGACGAATACGAGGCATTTCTTAAGAAGGCTATAGGTTTGAGGTAGGTCTTGGCTCGCTGGGCAGTGTGCCCCGCATAACCGACCTCCCCTCATATTCATCAACCATATGGTTTCTCGGGGAGGTGTGAGATAGCGGGGCTTCACAAATGATGTCTTCATCTAGCGTAATAACTCTTTAAAGAATATCGCGGCTTCAGACGGGTAAGTTATCATCATTGCTCAGACCGGAGGTAAGTCATCACGTCCTTACTGGTTCATCGCTAAATGTGCCGCGGCACCATGACTATAGAGCACTGCCCTTTAGATACCCAGCTAAGGTTTCGTTAATAACCTAATCGTTAGGAGAGAGGGCGTAGCATCTCGGTGCAAGGGGATGCTGCGACAAAGCTTTATTCGCTTCTCTAACATATCTCTAGAGCTCGGTGGATACACGGAGATGGCTATAGTAAGGCTTGTGCTAGATGTGTTGAAGTCCATAAGGGGCCCCTCAATAATAGACCTCGCCGAGAAGTTGGCTGAGCTCGAGGGAGTCTCCACGGTAAGTGTTAAGGTTAATGAGGTTGATGTGGAGACCCTGACCCTAACCGTAATAGTTGAGGGCAACGACATCACCTTTGAGGATGTTAGAAGCGTTATAGAGGACATGGGAGGAGTTATTCACAGCGTTGATGAGGTGATAGCTAAGAGTTGAAAGGATTGATCAGTGATGCCGCTATGCGATCGCTGTAGGAGTAGGCAAGCAGTGTTCTACCAGCGGCACACTGGTAAGAAGCTCTGCAAGGAGTGCTTCTTTGAGGATGTGCTTCAGAGGGTTAAGAAAGAGGTAGAGCGGCACAGAATGTTCTCGCAGAACGATAAATTGCTACTGGCCCTCTCAGGGGGTAAAGACAGCTTCGTGCTGCTAGACGTACTAGTACAGATCCATAGTCCTAGTAAAATGGTTGCCCTATCAATAATAGAAGGTATAAGGGGGTACAATAGGCCCCAGGATATTGAAAGGTTGAGGAGTATCGTGAGGAGTTATGGCATTGACCACTTCGTAGTGAGCGCGAAGCAGTATCTAGGATACTCAGTAGACGACTTTGCAGAGGCGCAGCTCAAGCTGTATGGAAAATTAAGGATACCACCCTGCACCTACTGCGGCTTAGCCCGGCGTAGGATCATGAATGTCTTCGCTCGTGAAATAGGTGCCTCACGCGTAGTAACGGCACACAATCTGGATGACGAAGCGCAGACCTACATTATGAATCTTCTGCGTGGAGACCCCGCCCGTATAGTCCAAGTACATCCCCAGGCACCTTTACTAAGCAGGCTCTTCATACGTAGGGTTAAACCTCTTCGTAAGATCTATGAATACGAGACTGCGGCGTACGCCTATCTAAAGGGTTTCCGCTTCCAGGAGGTCGAGTGCCCATATCTAGACATGAGACCTACTCTAAGAGCACGTATAAGAAGGTTCCTCTATGAGCTTGAGGCGAATTCCCCGGGAGCTCTTCTTAAACTGGTGGAGTTTCTCGACACTATACTAGAACCCTACGTGAAAAAGCTGAAGCTTCCTGAGCTACCCCGTTGTAAGAGGTGTGGAGAGCCCACTTCATACGGAAGGGACCTGTGCAAGCTCTGCGAACTAATTGAAATAGTTGAAAATGCTGCCAAGCAGAACCGCTAGTAAGAACATCGGATAAGAGGTTTTATTCGACGCCTTAAACTAGTTGGAGGGCGGTAAGTGGTGGAGGCTCTAACGCTGGTTAAGGAAAGGTTTGACGGTGTTTTCGCCATCCATCACCTATGCGAGGATATGCGTATGGGCGGTGTTGGGGGACCACGCAAGCAGTTCTTCAGAACGGCCCTTCAGAAACTGAGGCCCGTAGAGAGCTACATGCTTGTAAGCATATCGGCCGCGGAGCTTGACAGAAGTGCTAAGTGGAAGCTGAGTCTAAATGGAGTGGCAATTACGCGTGAGTTGAAGCCTCAGCTAGAGACGGTTGATCAGGGTACTACGCATGCCCTATACGTGTATGACGTAACCCATGCTTTACTAAAGAACCCCTACGAACCAGACCTTCTTATAGTGTACGATAGTAGGAAACCCATGGTTATAGAAACCATCACTCTCCTAACCCTTTACGAGGTTGAGAAGAGCAAAACTACTATACAAGGACAGATAGGCTTGAGAATGTTGGAGCCTGGAGCAACCCTTACACGCACCTTCGACACACCTCAAGAGCCTACTGGCAACTTCACTACGTATTACATAGGGCTCTCAACAAGCGCCAATGCAGCAGAGCTGATGATCAGTGATGATGCTGAGCATCACCGGATTCTAAGGATTTTCCGTGGTTTCAACGATTACGAATTGACCCTTAAACGTAGACCCAAGTACATAACCCTAAAGTTTACCAAGGCTACTCCACCCAAGTCTAAGGCGAAGCTTCTATACGACATTATGGCGGTGAGTCACATAGCTATGCCGAAGCTCGTCTACGATGTTAAGACCTTAGATGATTTCGTAAGCGTGACGATACGTAACCAAGGAGAGGTGAGCCCTGATGACAGGATCCAGGTACTGCTGCTCTACGCAGGCTCGGTTTTAGATAGGAGGTTCTTGGATCCTATACCTCCAGGCAATGAAGTTACTATTAAGTTAAGATGGAGCTCCAGGAACAGGAATAGGCAAGGGGTCTTCGTACGTATAGTATGGAGGAGGGCCGCCAAGGTATTCACCGATGATATCAAATTAGCACGTTGAGGTGGGCGCTTAACAAGCCTAGTAGAAATGCCGCTATTCCTATTCCGAAGGCGTACTTTAGCAGCCTTCTGCCACGGGCTCCTAGTCCCTCCATAGCATCTATACCAAGGATTAGATTACTAGGCCTTAGCAGATACATAGTGTACACCACTAGCGCGTCTACAACTAGCGCTAACACTAGGTATATAAGGCCCAGACCCGTAAGGAAGGGAACGATGCTTATGCCTATTAGCGTAGATGCCACCAGAAGCATCACTTTGTAAGTCTTCCAGGGCCCTAGAACAACTATGAGTGTTTGTACTCCTCTTGCACTATCGCCTCTGATATCCTCAATCCCTTTGACGAACTCTCTTAGGAGTATTAAAAGGAATGCGTGTATAGTGGGTAGGGCACTTAGTATCAGCTGCGGCAGAGCTATGCCTACATAACTTTGAGAGGAGTCGATCACAGCCACGGTTCCGTAGGAGATCGAGAGGGCTCCGCTTAAGGCAACTACTATGTTACCTACAACACCCCTTCTTTTAAGGGACATCGAGTATAGGATCATTAGTAAGGAGACTAGGGCTGCTATAGATGAGGACAAAGGCCCTATGGCTATGGGAATCGAGGAACCCAGTAAGAAGAGGATGGTTGCTAGCGTAACTGCTTCATGCGGTTTGACCACACCTGCCGGTATGGGTCTCCAGGGCTTATTCACAGCATCTATATCTCTATCGAAGTAGTCGTTTATTACATAACCACCTGCGGCTACTAGGCTAGCTGTAAGCGCTGCTAGCACGAACGTTGGCATAACCTCTCTACTGTTAATACCTGTACTACCCAAGAAGTGCAATGCTGATAAGACACCTATTGCAACAGCTAAGAACGTGAGGAAGACGTTGTGAAGTCTTAGTAGCTCAACATATCCGCGGAGCCTGTTCAAGATCCTCAACCCTTAGGATTTGGTTAGAGTGCAGTGAGAGTTATTTACTCATCACACTAGTCCTACACGGTGCCTGCATTGGAGCTTCCCCAGGAGCTTCTTCAAGTCCTTAAGTATGTTGCTGATCATAATAGATGGAGGAAGCTTGAGTGTATAAATCTGATAGCGAGCGAGAATGCTATGAGCCCCTTAGCCGAAGCAGCTTACCTAACGGATATGATGCATCGTTATGCTGAGGGCAAGCCCCGGAAGAGGTACTATCAAGGTACCAAGTACGTAGACGAGATTGAGATACTGGTCTCTAAGCTCATGGGTGAGCTCATAGGGGCTAAATATGTAGAGCCTAGACCTATAAGCGGAACCATAGCTAATGCTGCTACGTTTAGAGTTCTCGCAGCTCCTGGAGATAAAGCGGTTATAGCACCTGTCCAGGCAGGAGCTCACGTTAGCCATACGAAGTTTGGTACGTTGGGTGCCCTAGGTATAGAACACATAGAGCTTCCATACGACAGCGAGAATATGAATGTAGATGTTGATAAGGCTGTGAAAGTGATCGAGGAGGTAAAGCCCAAGTTCGTAGTGCTTGGAGGAAGCGTGTATCTATTCCCCCACCCCGTAAAGGAGATCGCCAATGCTGCACACGCGGTAGGAGCTGTTGTTGTATACGACGCAGCCCACGTACTTGGTCTGATCATAGGTAAGAGATGGCGTAATCCCTTTGACCATGGCGCCGACGTACTAACCTCATCGACGCACAAGACGTTTCCAGGACCCCAGGGAGGGCTTATAGCGACCAATAGAGAGGGCCTGTATAAAAAGATCTCGAAGACCATATTCCCGTGGTTCGTAAGCAACCATCATCTCCATAGGCTTCCAGCAACAGCGGTAACGGCTATAGAGATGAAGTACTTTGGAGAGGAATACGCAGACCAAATAGTTAGAAATGCAAAAAGATTAGCAGAGTCGCTGCATAGCCACGGATTTAAGGTTCTGGGAGAGCACCTAGGCTTCACTAGATCGCATCAGGTGGTCGTAGATGTGAGGCAGTTCGGAGGGGGAGCAAAGGTTGCAAGGCTACTCGAGGAAGCCAACATAATAGTAAACAAAAACCTGCTACCCTACGATCCGCCAGAGGCTGTTAAGGATCCAAGCGGTATTAGAATAGGTGTGCAAGAGATGACGAGGTATGGAATGAGGGAGGGCGAGATGGAGGAGATCGCACGGTTCTTCAAGGAGGTGCTTATAGATAGAAAGGATCCTGCTGAGGTGAGGAAACGCGTAGTTGCGTTCAGGAAGCAGTACATAGAGGTTAAGTACACGTTCCCCGTGAACCTGGATACGTTCGCGGCGCTTATGAGGATCCCCATGATACTAAACCTCGGGATGTAGCTCTTGACGCACCTGCTGAACTTGGATAGGTTCAGATCTGCAGGTATAGTGACCATAGGCTACGAAATCCTTCAGGGTAGAGTCGTAGATACCAACTCTGCTTACCTTGCAAGAAAGCTCTTTTTAATGGGGCTGGACGTACGCTCTACGATCTCTGTAAGCGACGATCTGGAGGATATAATTAGGGCTTTGAAGTTCGCAGTAAGCGATATGGGTGCCGAGCTGGTCTTCACGACGGGTGGGCTGGGCCCCACACCAGATGACAGAACTCTCGAGGCTATTGCTAGGTTTCTCGGAGTGGAGCTCGTGGTTAATGACGAAGCTCTAAGGGATATTAAGGCTAAGTACAGCAGAAGAGGCGTAGAGCTAACCCCGGAACGCTTAAAAATGGCTAAACTTCCGCAAGGCGCAGTACCCCTGCTAAACCCTGTTGGGATAGCACCCGGGATCTACATAGAGTCCACCGTGGGTGAGCGTAGGATAGCCATAGTATCCTTACCGGGTGTTCCTCGAGAGATGGAGGCTATATTTGAGAAGTACATAGAGCCCGCACTAAGAAAGAGCAGAAGGCTTTACGTAGCTGAAGGCTATGTGAGGTTAAGGGTTATGGAGTCCGAGATAGCGCCTTACATAAGGAGTGTTATGAAGAGGTACAGCGGAATCTACATAAAGAGTCATCCAGAGGGAGAAGAGCTGGGGCTACCTGTAGTCAGGATATATACCGCTGCTTATGGAAGAGATGCTGAAAGAGCCTATGAGGCGTGTAAGGCGGTGCAGGAGGAGTTCATCTCCTACGCTAAGGAGAAGGGTATAGAAGTTGCTGAACACAAGCCCTGCGTTGTACACTAAGACGATTCACTTAAGCTGCTACGGTAAGCCTCCACCGGATCATAGCCATACAATTCTTTGAATCTCTCCCTCCCCTCTTTAGTCATCATCTCAGGGGTCCATTGCTTTTCAAGGTTAAGAACCACCTCTATCTCCATAGAGTCACCGAAAACCCTCTTTAGCGCTGCCTCAACATACTTCGGTATCATATAGGCTACTGGACAGAAAGGCGTGGTTACGCCAACCTCAACAAAGATCTTTTTCTCCGTCACATCAACTTTGTACACGAGCCCTAGGTCATATATGCTTATGGGTATCTCAGGATCGTATACGGACCTGAGCACCTCGATTACTTTCCTCTTCAGCTCCTCGACCGTCATCGTGACCTACCACAACAGAGCTCGTTCCCTACAAAGCTTTGTAAAAACGTTAATTTCCTTTATCCCCTATAACACCTAGCTATTGCAGGGGATGACTGCTCCTAGCCAAGCTGAGATACGTGATGATGGGACTACCAATTAACGACCCCCTTACTTAATGCTGATAAACCCACGCGGGCTCTTTGATACGGGAGAAGTCGGGATGGCATGGAGCATCCTAGAGCTTCTCCGGAGGGATCCCGAGGCTCTTAAGGAGCATGTCAAGAAGAGGTTCATGGATCCCAGCATAGTTGATAGGGCTTATGAGCTGGACGTGGAGTGGCGGAAGCTGCTGACGAAGGTTAATGAGCTTAGGCATAAGCATAACGTGATTAGCAGTGAGATACCGAAGCTCCCTCCTGACAAGAGGAGGAGCCGTATTGAGGAGGCGCGGAAGCTACTACGGGAGATCCAGGAGTACGAGGCTAAGCTCAAGGATATTGAGCGCAGGAGAGAGGAGCTGCTACTATCCCTGCCCAATATAGTTCACGATACCGTACCCATAGGCCCCGATGAGAGCTTTAACGTACCTGTAAGGGCATGGGGTAAGGCTAAGGTCTACAGAGAGTTCCTCAACACCTTTATTGAGGAGACCCAGAAGAAGGGTATCCACATGGATTACGAGGTCATAGACTGGAGACCCATAGGACACGCGGATATGCTTGAAAAGGTCCTTAGACTTGGCGATACCCAGAAGGCGGGTGAGGTAGCAGGTTCAAGGTTCTATTACCTCTTCGACGACCTAGTGTGGTTGGATTTCGCATTGCTGTTATACGCGATAGACTTCTTGACGCAGCGGGGTTACAAGCTTGTGTTGCCGCCTTACATGCTTAGGCATAAAATCATAAGTGGGGTCATAGACTTAGAGACGTTCAAGGATGCCATCTACAAGATCGAGGGCGAGGATCTGTACTTGATAGCAACCGCCGAACATCCTCTAGCAGCGCTACATGCATTTGAGGAGATACCTGAGGAAGATCTGCCGCTGATATATGTAGGCGTAAGCCCTTGCTTTAGGAAGGAGGCGGGGGCGGGGAATAGGGACCTCAAGGGTATATTCCGCGTACATCAATTCCACAAGGTTGAACAGTTCGCCTTTACGCTGCCGGAGCAGAGCTGGGACATATTTGAAATGTTCATATCCAACGCTGAGGAGCTGTTCCGCGGACTAGGGCTACCCTACCGTGTAGTTAATATAGCGTCGGGCGAGCTAGGGGCGCCTGCTGCGAAGAAGTACGATCTGGAGGTCTGGATGCCTGCCCAGGGCAGGTTTAGGGAGATGGTTAGCTGCAGCAATGACTTAGACTGGCAGAGCTATAGGCTAAGGATAAGATTCGTTAGGCGTAAAGGGATGAAGAAGGGGTATGTACACAC
>Ga0180301_10000952_pt1 | contig 22703 bp, 24 predicted proteins | sample GuaBasSediGuay16_FD_121797 | JGI IMG/M metagenome (GOLD analysis project Ga0180301, IMG submission 121797) | Subseafloor sediment microbial communities from Guaymas Basin, Gulf of California, Mexico - Guay16, Core 4569-2, 12-15 cm | ecosystem: Environmental > Aquatic > Marine > Hydrothermal...
CTCTCACATTATCCTCCTCTGGGAGGAAATTTATCATATTCCCATTTTTCCACTGGTAATCCAGTCTCATACAGGAGTACACGCGGCAGATATCCATCATCACGTCGAGGACGCGTCTTGCCGCTTCCATTCCATCCCATGCGCCATACCTTCTTCCATGGTCTCCGCTCCCATACTGGGCCTCGGAAAACATCTCTTGTTTCATCCATCCATTCAAGTAGTCTATCATGGAGGAAATCTCGGATTTCCGCATGTTCCTGCGAATTTATGAGATTTCTCATCTCCTGTGGATCAGATTTAAGGTCGTAGAGTTCATCCGTATATAACAGATTTATTACAAGCTTGTATCTGCCATCAAATATGCATCGGATTGGCTGAAAGCCTCCCCAACTATCATGGTTTATTTCGTATCTAGTGAACTCCATGAAAACATATTCATTCGGCTTTATCTCTGGGTTAAGGAGTGTTTGAAGAATACTTTTCCCTTCTATAAAGGGTGGAATCTTGAGTCCTGCTACTTCAAGCAATGTTGGAACTATATTTATGTGCGAGATAGGATGGTCACATATAACGCTTCTCGGTATGCGATCTCTCCATCTAACAATGAATGGTATTCTCGTTATTTCCTCATACATTGCAGGACCCTTAGAGTTAAGTCTGTGAGCGCCCAATGGAGTTCCATGGTCCGAAGTGAATATGACTAGTGCATCCGGCGCATATTCATCAATTGCTTCGAGAACTCTCCCAATTTCATAGTCAACAAAGCTATTGCATCCAAAGTACATCGGGTTTTTCAAGGTTTTTCTATCTTTAGGCAGATTGGCATATTCAGCCCATTCCCTTTGGTGTTGGGGTTTGTCTATTAAGGGATCCTGCGCATTTTCACCTAAAGGATATTCGAAATCTATGAACATATCGCAGAATGGAGGTGGACAAACGCTTGGACCATGCGGTTCATCATAAGATACAACTAGGAAGAATGGAGATTTATCGCTGTATTCTTTTAAGAATTCAATTGCGCGGTTAGAGCATCTATGAGCCCAAGTGAAGTCTTCGGTTATCCCATACTTGTGCACATCTTCTGGAGTGCGCAGTTTTTGTCTCCAGAGTAATCGTTCCTCCACGGTTAGCTCCTCTAAATAGCATCTTCCGTCATACCAGTATTTAGGATCCCATCCTGGAGGGCATCTCCCATCATCGAAGTAGTCGGTTCCCGAAAGATGCCACTTCCCTATATAGGCTGTATGATACCCGTTGTCTCGGAGTCTTTCACCAATGGTCTTTATGTTTGCGCCAAGAGGAATATTATTGGCGAGTACACCGTTTGTATGAGGGTAGGTGCCCGTAAGAATAGATGATCTAGCAGGACCACATACAGGACAGCAGGTGTAAGCCTTGTCGAATCTGATGCCTTCAGCCGCCAATCTGTCCAAGTTCGATGTCTTCATCTCAGGTCTGCCATAACAACCTATTACATTAACGCCTTGCGTGTCAGTCATGATGAGAATAATATTAGGTTTTCTTGGCATGATAAAGCCTAGTTTTCCCTCGATATATTAAATTTTTGGGAAATGTTTATCATCTCAGTTTTCTTTAAAAGGATTGGTAAATCTTTTATTAGGAGATGAAACAAAAATCTTCTGAATTCTAAAATTAGTATTTGGGAAGATTCGAAATGTTAGGTGATGATAATTACGTATTGGCTTTAGATGAAGGAACAACCAGTGCAAGAGCCATAATTTTTGATAAAGAATCCAAAATTCTAGGTTCAGGTCAGTATAAATTTTCACAAATATATCCTAGACCCGGCTGGGTTGAACATGACCCGGAGGAGATTTGGAGAGCGCAAATAAAAGCCATTAGAGATGCTCTTAGAAATACCCATATAGAATCTAATAGGATAGCGGCTATAGGGGTAACCAATCAGAGGGAAACCACAATTCTCTGGGATAAATCAACAGGTAAACCAGCGTATAATGCCATAGTGTGGCAGTGCCGGAGAACCGCAGATATGGTTGAGGAACTAAAAAAGAATTATGGAGACCTATTTAAATCAAAGACCGGGTTGGTTCCAGACTCATATTTTTCCGGTCCTAAAATCAAATGGCTTTTGGATAATATTCCTAAAATAAGGGAAAAGGCGTCTAGGGGCGAAGTATTGTTTGGCACCATCGACTCCTTTCTCATCTGGAAGCTTACTGGTGGTAGAAAGCACATTATAGATTACAGCAATGCCTCTAGAACAATGATATTTAACATTCATAGATTGGATTGGGATGACGAACTATTAGAAATTTTAGGGATTCCAGAAAAGATGTTGCCTGAACCCAGCCCCTCAAGCCACATTTACGGTTATACTGACCCCAAATTTTTTGGAGATAGCGTGCCAGTTTCGGGGGACGCAGGAGACCAGCAGGCAGCTCTTTTTGGACAGGCTGCTTTTAAGGAAGGAATGGCTAAATGCACATATGGAACCGGAAGCTTCTTACTTATGAATACCGGTAGCAAACTGCGTAAGTCTGAGAATCTACTGACAACGATCGCTTGGGGCATAGGTAAAGATGTAACCTATGCTCTAGAGGGAAGCATATTTATAGCTGGAGCCGCAATACAATGGCTTAAAGAGGCGCTGGGATTAATAAAAGATGCCTCTGAAACCGAGCGCTTAGCGTCATCAATTAAAAGCAACGAAGGAGTGTTTTTTGTGCCAGCGTTCGTTGGACTTGGAGCCCCCTATTGGGACCAGTATGCTAGAGGTTTAATTATAGGATTAACTAGGGGTACAGGCAGACCTCACTTAGCTAGAGCAACACTCGAGGCAATAGCCTACTTGACGCGTGATGTCCTGGAAGAAATGGAGAGAGATACTGGTATGAATGTTAAGGAACTTAGGGTTGATGGTGGGGCTTCAAGAAATGACTTTCTTATGCAGCTTCAAGCGGATATACTGGGCTTAAAAGTTGTTAGACCATTAATCTCTGAAACCACCAGTTTGGGAGCAGCCTACCTAGCTGGCTTAGCTGTAGGATACTGGAGCAGCCTATCCGAGATAGCTTCTATGTGGAAAGCTGAAAGAACATTTGAGCCGAGGATATCTGCGGATAGTAGAGATAAACTATACAAGGTTTGGAGGAAAGCCGTTGAGAGAGCGATCGGCTGGGCTAAAATTCTAAGAGAAGCTGGTCTCGAATAGAGGAAGGGGATTCTATGGCTAATTTGATCCGTGTAGCCATAGTGGGAGCGGGGGTTGTTGGAGCCAGTATAGCTAGGGCTCTGTCAAGATTTGAGAATTTTGAGGTTCACTTATTGGAGAAAGAAGTTGATGTAGGATGGGGAGTTAGTAAGGCTAATACTGGAATAATCCATGCGGGTTATGATGATGAGCCTGAATTATATCCTCTTAGGGCTAAATTATGTGTTGAAGGAAATAGGATATGGCATAAATGGGTTAAGGAGCTCGACATCCCTATTAGGTGGTGTGGTTCACTAGTTCTAGCCTTCAACGAGGAGGAGATAGAGGTTCTTAAAGATCTTTTCAATAGAGGAGTTAGAAATGGCGTTCAAGATCTGAGGATTATTGAGGCTGACGAAATAAGACTTTTAGAACCTAATGCATCAAAGAATGCTTTAGCAGGCCTCTGGGCTCCAACGGCAGGTCAAATATCTCCGTGGGACGCTGTTTTCGCTCTAGTTGAGAATAGCATAGCAAATGGTGTCAAATTGCATTTGGCCACTGAAGTTAAAGGCGTCAGAGTTGAAAGAGAACGTGTTTTAGGATTAGAAACTAACAGATCATTTTTTGAGGTTGATTGGGTTATTAATGCAGCCGGGTTATATGCTGATAAAATAGCGAGAATGGCTGGTGTTGGCGGCTATCATATAAAGCCTAGAAAAGGCGAATACTTAATATTTGATAGGGACGCTGAGCCTAAAGTTAATAAAATACTCTTTCCAGTGCCAACACCTATTTCTAAGGGCGTAGTAGTGACAACAACTGTTGATGGAAACCTCATGATTGGACCTAACGCTCAAGATTTAACTGAGGAGCAAAAAGAGGATAAAAGCAATACACGTGAGGGACTGGAATTCGTTTGGTCTTCAGCCTCCAAGCTCGTAGAGAAGCTCCCGCCCAAAAATAAGATTATACGATTCTTTGCCGGCTTAAGACCTGAACCCACAGGAGGAGACTTCATAATTAAAAAATATGAAGAAGTCTTCGGCTTTATAGATGCCGCGGGCACACGTTCACCAGGCCTAACCTCAGCTCCGGCAATAGCCAACATGGTTCTAGACATTCTAAAATCAAGCCTCGATATAGAGCTTAAGCCCAAAGAAAAATGGAATCCATATAGAAGGCGTATAAAGAGATTCTCTGAGCTCACGTTAGATGAAAGAAGCAGACTCATAAATGAGGAGCCAAGATATGGGCGCATTATTTGCACAGATGAAATGGTGACCGAAATGGAGATTGTAGAAGCAATTAGGAGGGGGGCAACAACCATAGACGGCGTCAAATTCAGAACAAGAGCATGCATGGGCAAATGCCAAGGTTCCTCATGCATGTATAAGGTTGCAGTAATAATATCCAGAGAGCTCGGCATACCCCTCTGGAAAGTTTCAATTAGGGGACCTGAAACCGAGATAGGCATAGGCGACGTAAAGGCTCTTTTATCGGAGGAAAAAGAGGAGACTGGAGAATATGAAAAGAAAATGTGATCTTGCAGTTATAGGCGGCGGTCCATCTGGGCTCGCAGCCGCAATCAAATCATGGAATCTAGGTGTTAAAGCCGTTGTTCTCATACACGAAAACGATATTTTAGGCGGGGTTCTACCGCAATGTATACATACGGGTTTTGGACTCCACTATTTTGGCGAAGATTTAACTGGGCCTGAATTTGCAGCTAAGCTCGTGGAGCAACTTAAGAACACGGAGGTTGAGGTTCTAAATGGAGCCTACGCATCTCAACTCCAGGTTGAGTCCCGTAATCTAAAGAGAATCTATGGCTATAGATTTGGAGAAGCCTTTGAAATCGAGTCTAAGGCGGTTATATATGCGGCTGGCTGTAGAGAAAGAAGCCGCTTTGAAGTCGGTATATTAGGCGATAGGCCGGCTGGAGTCTACACCGCCGGCGAAGCCCAAACGCTCATGGATATTTATGGAATTTTACCTGGCAGTGAAATAGTTATAGTTGGTTCCGGTGATGTAGGCTTAATAATGGCTAGAAGGTTCGCTTTAGAGGGAGCTAAAGTTAAGGCCGTTGTTGAAATAATGCCTTATCCCGGAGGATTAACACGTAACGTTGTTCAATGCCTAGAGGATTTCAACATACCCCTATACTTAAGGCATTCAGTAGTCGAAATTAAAGGTTTAAGAAGGGTTGAATCCGTTAAACTCGTTAGAGTGGATGAAAATCTTAACCCCATACCAAATACGGATTTTGAAATAAAATGCGATGCTGTAATTTTGGCGGTGGGTCTCAAACCCAAAAGTGAATTACTTGCCAAAGCTGGTGCGCTCATAGACGACGCTACTGGAGGCCCAATAGTAAATGACTGGCTTGAAACAACTCTTCCAGGAGTTTTCGCCGCTGGCAACGTGCTCGTAGTTAATGATCTAGTTGATTATGCAGCTGAGCAGGGTGAGCGTGCCGCCGAATCAGCCGCTAAATTCATACTTGAAGGAAAATTGCCCCTAGCTAAACTTAAATCAGTAGTTCCAGGACGTAATGTAAGGCTTATTGTTCCTCAGTTAGTAAGTTGCCTTCAGGACGTTGTTTTTTATGGACGTGTTAGAAAACCTGAAGAAAATGTTCTAGTGCGATTCGAGGAGATCAATCGCTTCTTCAAGTTACCTGCAGTCAGACCGCCTGAAATGTTCAGATTTAAGATTCCAGCGAAGGATCTCTCAAGAATTCACGGCGAAAAACTAACCATTAATATTATGGAGGTGTGAGCTATGGAAGTCTCAGAGAAATCAGGCGCCCGCACTCTAAAGCTCACATGTATAGTATGTCCATTGGGATGTAAACTTAAATTGCTAGTGAAGGACTCTAAAGTGCTTTCAATTGAGGGAAACAGATGTCCACGAGGAATCCTCTTCGCTCAGAGTGAAATTAATCCTAGGCGTACACTCATAACCGTCCTTAAGGTTGATGGGGGCAACTTACCGGTTGTCTCCGCTAAGACATCTAAGCCCATACCTAAAGACCTGATATCTGAAGCCATGAAAACCCTATCAAAAGTTATTGTTAAAGCTCCCATCAAAATAGGCGACGTTATAGTTAAAAATCTTTTAGGTTTAAAAGTTGATGTTATAGCTACGAGAAATGTTGAAAAACAAGCGAAATTACGAAATTAAAGCAAAACTTTTATTTATTCTTTTATATCCTTGATTGAGGCTGATATTTAATTATGTTGAGAACAAATGTTAAGAAACTTGTGAAGATTTCCGTTATGGGTGAAGTTTCAAGTCCTATTTTTAGACGATCAGCCTACAGAATTTCTTCAAATGGAAGACCTCTTGTGCTTCCAGGAGTTGGGGGAATAACCTATAATGTCCGTGTAGGAGACTTAGCCGTAGGCTGGGCGGCTGATCATGTTGAGCCGGGCGTAAGCGTTAAAAATAAGGAGAGTGAAGACGCTAATAGAGCTTTAAATGTTTTAGCATGCGTAGGAAATGAAGCCATAGTTGTTTCAGGCGACGCTAAAGGCGATAAAGGCGTCGTAACCGGAAAGCATGGTGGAATAGAGCATATTCTCGTAGATTTCCCGCCAGAAACCTTGGAAAAGCTGTTAATAGGCGATAAAATCCTCATAAAAGCCTTCGGTTTAGGCTTAGAGTTAATAGATTATCCCGAAATTAAGGTAATGAATATTGCCCCTCGCTTTCTTGAAGCGATTGAAATTAAACCCTTAGGTGACAAGATTGAGGTTCCGGTAACCCACATCATTCCAGCGTCAATCATGGGCTCCGGATTAGGTGCAAATCAAAGCTACTCTGGAGATTATGATATTCAGCTCTTCGACGAATCCGTAGTTAAGGAGTATGGGTTGGATGATCTGAGACTTGGCGATTTGGTGGCAATTCAGGACGCAGATAACTCTTATGGACGCATATATCTTAAGGGAGCGATCTCAATTGGAATAATTGTTCACTCTAACTGTGTAACCGCAGGGCATGGTCCGGGAGTAACAACTCTATTGGCCTCTAGAAGTGGGAAAATTGCTCCAAGAATTGATCCGGATGCGAACATAGCAAAGATTTTAGGTTTAAGAGACGACATGTAAACTTTAGTTAATTCACTTCTGTTGCTTTGCCTTTATATCTGTAAAATTTGGGTTAAAAATGGAATTTTAATATACATCCATACATAAATGGATGCTAATAGCATTGCAAGAGAGAGTAGAATAAAAAGATAATCTTTCTTTCCCATTTTAAGCACGTATATGTTAGTGCGTTTTTCAGATGCCCCCCAAGCTCTAGATTCCATTGCCTCCGCGAGCTCCAGACTTCTCCGTATGGCATTAACAATTAGCGGAATAAGAATAGGTATGTAATTCTTCACTCTCCTAATGAAGTTTCCACTCTCAAGTTCCAGTCCGCGTGCTCTTTGTGCATCTATTATTGTCTGCGCCTCCTCAGCTAAAACTGGAACAAAGCGTATCGCTGTTGTGAACGCAAAACAGAATTCGTAGGGTACACCGATTTGCTCTAGAGATAATCCAAGCATGTCTGGTGATGTTGTTAAAAAGAACAATGAGAATGATTCGATTAAAACAATAAAGCGGACAGTCATGGCTAAAGAATACTCTATGATGTAGGCGACTGAGGGATAATTCCCGTAAAAGTATAAGGAAATCACGTTCATCACGAAGATCAATGTTGCAAAGAAGATTGAACCCCTAATGAGGCGAAGCCATTCTCTCTTAACCTTAGCTATTATTACAAGCGGTATCTGCGAGAATAATAAAATTAGAAGCGGTATTAGCTGATTAAACAGCACTGCAATAACGAAGAGGACGCATACATAAATAAACTTAGCTCTCGGATCAATTCTATGTATAGGCGAAGAGATATTTCTAAACTTTAAGCCGTCAAATATGCTCATTTTTAGGTTCTCCCATTAATTCTTTCAAGAATTAAGCGCTTAGCTTCGTAAACGCCTATAACATTTCTTGGAAAGCCGAGATCATTAAGGTTCGTGAAAACCTGCGTTATCTCAGGGAGTATGAGCGATGACCTATTAATTAGCTCTGGATCAGTCAGTATTTCCCTGGTTTCTCCGTCGGCAATTATTCTTCCATTAGCCATCAAGATTACTCTAGGTTCACATTCAACAACAAACTCTATATCATGAGTCACTATTATCACGGTTTTACCCTGCTGATTCATTTGAATTATGAACTGGCGCAACCTCTCCTTCTGATAGCTGTCTTGACCTAGAGTCGGCTCATCAAGTATAATTATTTTAGGATCCCATGCCAGAACTGATGCGAGGGCAACCCTCTTTCTTTCGCCTCCACTAAGCATGAAGGGGGAAACCTTCCGATATTGAACTAAATCCAGAAGATTAAGTGCCCAATCAACCCTCTCCCTAATAATTTTCTCGTCAAATCTAAAATTTTTGAGAGCGAAAGAGATTTCATCCTCAACTGTTTCGCTAAACAGCTGATGATCTGGATTCTGAAATACGAAGCCGACTTTTCTGGATAATTTTGCTACACTAACTTGCCTTGTATCTACGCCATCGATGAGAACTCTGCCTTTAGTGGGCTTCAGTAATCCATTAAAGTGCTTAACTAAAGTTGTTTTTCCAGCTCCATTCTGTCCCATTATTGCAACAAATTCGCCATCAGCAATTTTTAGAGAAACGCCTTTAAGGGCTTTAACACCATTAGGGTAGGTGAAATAGACGTTTTCAACTTCTATCAAGCATAAGCGCCTCCGCTATCAGCTGAGAAGCTTCCTCAGGGCTTAACGGAACCTTATTCAAGTTAACACCATCCTCCCTCAATGAAAGATATAACCTGACAACCTTGGGTATTCCAACACCGATTAGCTTCGTCTCCCTCTGCAGAAATATTCTTCTGGGCTCACCGTCTAAAACAATCCGCCCATCCCTCATAACTATTACACGGTTAGCGTATCTGCTTGCTAAATCCAACCTATGCTCCACAAGAATTATCGTTATGCCTAAATCTCTATTTAATTGATGAATCACCTCGAGAATGTTTTTCGCGCTTAACGGATCAAGGGATGAAGTTGGTTCATCAAGCACGATAATCTCCGGTTGCATTGCAAGAACAGATGCTATGGCAACACGTTGCTGTTGACCGCCTGAAAGTTCAAATGGGGCTCTATGCCTAAGTTCATATATGCCAGTAATCTTAAGCGCCCAATCAACCCTCCTACGAATTTCATCCCTTGGAACACCGAGATTCTCCAGCCCGAAGGCTACATCCTTCTCAACGGTTAAGGCGAAAAGCTGATTCTCCGGATTCTGGAAAACTAATCCTACATGTTTAGCTATCTCATAGATCGCATGCTCAGTTGTTTTTAATCCAGCAACAGTTAATTCGCCTTCAAGCTTGCCCCCGTAAAAGTGTGGTATAAGCCCGTTAAGACACCTACATATGGTTGTTTTTCCACATCCGCTTGGGCCGGTTAACAGAACAAATTCGCCCTTCTCTATCCTAAGATTTATGTTTTTGAATGCTGGTTTCTCAGCAAATGGATACGTGTAAGTTAGATCTCTAGCCTCAATTATCGCCAAGGTTTAGTTACACCTTAACTACTCTCATTTTAGAGTTATACTTAAAAATAGCGTAGATTGATACTGATAATTAAATTAAATGTTTGAATATTTAGAATTGTTTATATGCTGAATTCGACAAAAAGTTTTTTAAGCGCCCCGAAAAAATTGGGCAGCTGGTAGTCCCCTTGAAAATAACGTGGGAAAATGGCGTATATATTAAATATAAAGATACTAAAATCATCTTAGACCCTCAATCCAGACGTCTAGCTCGTGGAACCACTTTTATAACACATGCACACGCAGACCATTCGCGCGCCTTTAGAGTCAGCTATGCATCTAAGTTTTCCTCAGAGGAAACAATGAAGCTCGTATCTATAGAAGGCATCCAGGTCAGAAGGTGGCAACCTCTGGCAAAGAAGGAAAAAACGGTTATAGAGGATATTGAAGTAACATCACATCCATCAGGACATGTTTTGGGCTCCTACGAATTTGAAGTAACTACTCCTGACGGAACCGTCCTATTTACCGGTGACCTAAACACAAAGCATACAAGAACGGTTGACCCAGCTGAACCAGTTGAATGTGATATACTGATAATCGAATCAACTTTTGGTTCTCCAGATTTCATTTTCCCACCAGATGACCTTATTATCAGAGATATGATAACTTGGGCGAATAAGGTTCTAAGCGAAGGGAAAATTCCAGTTTTTCAAACCGATCCGCTTGGTAACGCTCAGGAAATAATACGTATTTTCAATGAAAACACAAGTATACCCGTAATTTCACACTGGAAAGTCTCAAAAATTAACAAAGTGTACGAATCTTACGGACATAAGATGAAATATATTGATATAAGAACTGAGGACGCTTATGATCTAATAGCGCAAAAAAATGCAATTATCGTGGCGCCTAAACGCTTATATTCATTCTATAGCCCCAATTTTGTTTCCGCACTTGTTTCTGGATGGGCTATAAAATTCAAACGAAAATCTTTTCCTCTAAGCGATCATGCCGATTTCCCAAATTTGATAGAATTTGTCAGCAACTGTAATCCGAAACTCGTTTTAACCTATCATGGAGGAAAAAGATTTAATAATATCTTGGCGAGATACATTGAAAGAAAGCTCAATATAAAGGCTTATCCAATCCATTTGATTCCAACAGAATTCTCCCCATAGAAATTCAGCATATATGAATGAAAAGGAAGGTGTCAAATTTGATTAAGCCAGTAACCTTTAGGAATAAGGGACAGCAAATAATTGGGATCCTCCATATACCCGATAACTTGAATAGTGAAGAGAAAGCTCCAGGGATAGTTATGTTTCATGGATTCACGGGAAACAAAACCGAAGCGCATAGACTATTTGTCCATGTGGCTAGAGCTCTCTCTGAATACGGGTTTATTGTCCTACGCTTCGACTTTAGGGGTTCAGGAGATAGCGATGGAGAATTCGAAGATATGACCGTGCTAGGTGAAGTATCTGACGCCGAAAAGGCTTTAACCTTCCTCATGGAACAGAGGAACGTTGACAAAGAGAGAGTTGGCATTTTAGGTTTAAGCATGGGTGGAAGAGTCGCAGCTATACTTGCCTCAAAAGATAAACGAGTTAAATTCGCAATATTATATTCACCAGCTCTCGGATCTCTAAAAGAAAGATTCTTCTCGCAGATGAGCAAAGAAAAATTAGAGAAGCTTAATTCCGGTGAGCCAATAGAAGTTTCAAGTGGTTGGTATCTAAAGAAAGAATTTTTCGAGACTGTTGATTACATTGTTCCGCTGGAGATCATGGGCAGTATTAAAGTGCCTACCCTAATAATTCATAGCGATGGAGACGAAATTATACCCCTAGAGGAAGCTTTGAAGGGCTATGAGCTGATCAAAGATCTAAATGAGAAGAATGAGCTCTATATTATTAAGGGCGGAGATCACACCTTCTCCAAAAAAGAACATACATTAGAGGTCATAAGAAAAACATTAGATTGGATTATCTCGCTAAATCTTGGTAAGTATCAGCATTAACGCGTTTATCTGCGTGGTTTATGCCTAAGCTTTTCCCTAAGAAGCCTCACCGCATACTTGAAAGCTGACTCCAGATCCCCGGTCCCATTCACTCCAGCTGAGGTTGAGTGCCCGCCGCCCATTCCACGAAGATATTCACCCAAAGGTTTTGCCAGATCCTTTCCTAAATGCACTCCTGTTCCAGTATAGAATTCGCGGTCGGATCTCATGCTAATTGATACTTCATTCTTTTCCTGTGAACCCACGATAGCCAAGTTTGCTCCCACATCAATAAGTGCTCTTGCAGCTGAAGCCTGAAATGATCCAACATGAGAAAAAACAATTAACCAACCGTAAATTCTCATGAGTTTCATTCTTCCACAAGCTTTGAGGCGAGCTATTCGCTCTGAAATGTCCATTGGAGTTACTAGAAGCTGTAGAGCTTCCCGAACATTGACCCCTAAATCTATTAAATTCGCGATCATCTTAAATGTAGAAGCTTCCGCTAAAACAAAATGCTTGGTGTCGAAAGCAGTTCCCAAAAATAAGGCTTCAGCCACATCCTTTGAAAGAGGAACATTTGCCTCCCTAAAGAGATTATACATAATCTCACATGTGGAAGATGCATCCTCATGGCATATAGATAAGGTTGCAATTTTTTCAGTTTCTGGGTGAGGAGCATGGTGATCAATAATTATTATGGGTGATGAAGCCTCAAGCACATCTCTGCTCCATTCGTCAAGCTGCTGCACAGTGTTTGTGTCTACCATAAATATTGCATCTGCTCTACTAAAGTTGGGTTTATCATTCACTATTTTTATGTGAAACCTTTCTAGTAGGCTCTTTGATAGCTTACTCACGCTTTCAGGTGACGCTATTTCCACTTCGATTTCAGGCTTAAAATACTTCATTAATTTAGATAGAGCGTAGGATGAACATACAGCGTCCGGATCGGCATTATGATGACATAATATAAGAACAAATCTAGCATTTACCTCATCAAGAATATCTTTTATTTTACGAATATCTTTTTTATTTCTACACATTCTATGGCTTCCTTAAACTGACAACCTTCCTTTTAAGTTTAGTTAGGAATAACTTTACTACCTAGATCGAATTTTCTCTAAATATTCTTCAACAGCTTTAAATGCCGCACTCACCGACTCTTCAGCTATCTCCTTAACATTTACGTTTCTATAAAGTGGTGAAAGCCTCACTTCAACGTCGATGTCAACATTAAGGGCTTCCGGCTTCTTTTCTACATCAACGGATATTGTTAGATCAGTTATTCCCTCCTTAGAAACCTTTGACATAATATATTTTCTAGCAGCTTCTTCTGCTATATTGCAAATGTTTTCTAATTCCTCGTCAGATAAAGAGGGTAAGGAGTGTTTACTCAAAGAGGAGCACCATTCAATTCAAATTTTTCGTTAGGCTTATCTCGGTGAAAGTGGACGTAAATCTCTTTGAAGCTTCTCCTGAAGTTCCTTTATCTGGCTTCTAAGCCTCTCCTCCTGCTTTGTGAGCACTGAAATTCTCATACTTGCAAGTTCCTTCCGCTCATTAAGTTCACTAGTGACTTTAGCCTTATCAGTTCTAATGAGTAGGGAACCAATGGACTTGTATATCACGGCTTCATCAGGCGCCTTCTCAAGTTCACTTAATGCCCTATCAATCTCAAGAAGCTCAACATCAAGCTGCTGCTTCTGCGCCAAAACAGTTCGAAGAGTCTCCTGGAGCTGCTGAAGCCTGAGAAGTCTTTCCTGAACAGCTGGCGGGAGCCTAGCTTCTTCACTCATAGTCCATCATCACCATCAGACCGCTAAATTCTAATTTTCACATTCATCGATTAATATAAGCTTGTTGCAATTAAACATTTCCAAGTATATGCTATTAAAAGCTACTGTATCATTATATCATTTAAGATTTGAAAAGCAGCTATATGGTATAACCTTATCAAATGTTTGAGCCACATTTATTTTTTCCAGGCCATATCTTGATAGTGGTTTAGTTAAATGTCTTTCAGATCTCGGAGGAACAACGTATAATCCAGTCTTTAATGATCTTTCAACTTTAATGACCATTTTTGTGAAGTTTGCGCCATGAAAGCCGCATTTATAGCATTCGAAACCCTTGCCTCTCCCCATAGATTTCATTCTTTTACCGCATACTGGACAAAGCGGGTTCCGAAGAATAACTTTCTCAGCTAAACTTACAACTCGGATTTTCTCTATGTTTATCGTCTTCGGATTCTTTTTTGAAGGTGGGCGGACACCGCCATAAACCTCAACTACGTCGCCTTCAATAAGCATGCTCGCAATCTTACGTAGATTGCCGGTTTGCTCATAAGCGGCGCAATCTATAGTGCCAGTTTCATCTCTAATCTGGAATATTACATGTCCACCGGGAATTATTCTCGGCTTACCTACGACCTTACCTTGAACTATCACAGGATTGTAGGGTTTTACATCGCTTACCGAGAAAACTCTCTTCAAATGAGCATCAGTTCCATGATTCGTTCTAAATATGACCCAGCGCTCTATTGGCTCATTGGAACGAACCATTTCATGGGCGAGCCTAACTGCCTCAGGGCTCTCGCCCCTAATACCATAAAGTATTGGATCTGGACCTCTAGGCGTTATTAGTATCCTACCAGTTTCCGGATCAACATTATTAAACGTCAGATTTCCCATTTGCTTATCCATCTCTATAACAGAGAGCTCATCAATCTTCCTTGGAGTCCCCCAATTCTCCGGTCTTCTATACGCTATTAGCTCAAAGGTGTGATCGCCCTCTAAGGTTTCGCCGATTGCAGCTAAACCCCCGATTATTCCACGCCTCATTTTATAACCAATAGCCTCAGCTCCAATTTTCCTAATTAATTTTAATGCATCCCTCATTTTTACAAGTCCTTGAATTGTTTTCTTAGCGAATTTCTTTAGTTCCTTCGGCACATCCCCACTAAGAAAAACTGCCCCGGGATCTGTTCCTCTATAATCGAAGTCCGCGTTCTCCTCTATTGTTTCAATCACGCATTCCCTAATATCCTCGTATAAATGGTCTTCACATCTTATTCTTAAGCAGAGTGCTCCATTACCACGCGTCTTCCAGGGAACGTTGGGATTTAGCCTAATTAGGTTTGGGTAGTCGATGAACTGGACGCCCATCTTATAAAATTGTTCGATTATCAGGGCTGCAACGTAGGTTGTGCATCCAGTTCTAGGCGAATCTGTATCATCGAATCCTATATGCAGCTTCATGTCAAAGGCACACTACATCTTAAGTTCTCCATCAAACTAAAACTTTTGCGGCTAACTTAAAAGGCTTAAACTTAAATTTTGGCTTAATTAACCAGTTTATAAAATGCGCATATGAAAGAATCGCTTCTATTTCTCTCCTCATTTAATGCATTTTTTGAGAATCGCTCTTGAAAATAGCGTTAGAAGAGTAAGCAAAGTTGCTGTAACAGCCAATACGTAATTCCCAACGCCCACCGTTAGGCCTATTGCCGCAGTTATCCACAGACTCGCCGCAGTCGTTATTCCAACAATCTTATCCTGCTCAGCGATTATTGCTCCTGCACCAATAAACCCTATCCCCGCAACTATTCCGGCAGCTATCCTCGCCGGATCAACAATAAACTCTAATGAAATGATTGTGAATAGGCATGAACCGAGGCAAACAAGTATATGCGTTCTTAATCCCGCAGGTTTATGAGCCTTTTCCCTCTCAAATCCGACTATCATTCCTAGAATTACTGCCAGAATTAAACGGAGAATTTGTTCACCAGTAGTCAAGAGATTCACAAAATATTTTATGCTTCATCACTAATAAAAAATGTTTTTAAATTACTTTATTTTTTTATTTCGTAGTATTTCAGAAGCAACATTAATATTTGTTATTTGCAAATTATTTATTGCCGGATGAAGAAAAGGCATTTGACTGAATTTGATGATAGATCAGAGTTAATCTGACGGCAATAAATAATAAGCAAGCTGATGACTATTTAATTCAATAAAAGTTCTTGAGTTAAGCTTAGAAAGCTTAAAAAGATCCAGCGAACTCCTCTCGGAACTTCTACGCAGAGGAACACTTATCGATTCAAGAGATGCTATGATAGCTGGGATAGCCCTAGTTAACGGATATATGCTGGTAACGAGAAGCATAGAACGCTCCAGAAGAGTTACGAGACGTGATAAAACGATAACTCCTTAAACCCAAAAACGGGTTTAACACTTATTTATAATAGGCGTGTAATCTTATGTTCGAATTCCTCTAGCCACATATTTTGCGGTTTGTTATTCCAGCGTTTTCACGTATAAGCTTCTTCAATTCTTTATCCTGAAGATAAAAATGAATTAAGACTTTTTCTTTGGGCTCACGCAAAGGTTTTTAATAGAAAAAGAAAATTCGGGAACCATTAAAAATGCTAATCACTGAGGTTGCATTATTTTGTAGATATTCAGCCTTAATTAAAGCGAATACCCTGCGCAATTTTATTATTCTTTTCGCATTTCTTCAATAACTATCATAGTTAATGTTGATCTAACCTTATTCAGTCTACGTATGCGCCATGTAACTATCTCTTTAAGCTTATCCATCGAATCAGCCCTCACTTTGGCAACTATGTCGTAAACTCCATAAACACTGTATGCCTCTTCAATACCTTCAACTTTTTTCAGTTCATTTAGGACTTCTTCCTCAGAACCTATTTCAGCATTAATTAAAACAAACGCAATCGGCATATTCTTCCCTCAACAATCAATATAACTTAAATGCCTAAAAAACTTTTTAAATTTTTGTTTAAGTGTGGTGCTGTTAATGATGTTTAAGAAAATAATGACCACCAGAGAAATTAAGGCTTTAGATGTGAATGCTGAATACTTTGGTATATCCAGACTCCAACTAATGGAAAATGCAGGAAGAAATGTCGCCGTGGAAATAGCGTCACGCTTCAAACCTCAGGACGCCAAGATAGCGGTCTTCTGTGGTTTAGGCGGTAATGGTGGAGACGGATTTGTTGCGGCTAGACATCTAGTGTGTTTAGGTTTCAAAGTTAATGTAATCCTCGCAGGAAAACCATCCAACATAAAGAATGAGGAAGCAAGGAAAAATTGGGAAGCCCTACAATCATTGCGTAATTCATTAATTATCCATGAGGTTTACGATTCATCACTCATACCTAATATTAAAGCTGAAGTTTTCGTTGACGCTTTGCTTGGAATAGGATTGAAATCTCCACCGCGCCCGCCAATAGCACAGCTAATAAGAAAGATTAATGAGGCTGACGCATTTCGAATTGCAGTTGATGTTCCAAGCGGTATAGACTCAGACACTGGAGCAGTTTTAGGCGAAGCCGTGAAAGCTCATCTAACAGTTACACTTCATAAGGTTAAGCCTGGACTACTCAAGGCTAAAGAGTATGTTGGTGAGCTTGTTGTTAGACATATCGGAATCCCGGAGGAAATTGAAAAATTCGCTGGACCAGGAGACGTCCTAATAACCGTAAAATCCAGACCCCCGGAAGCCCATAAAGGTGATTTCGGTAGACTACTCATAGTTGGCGGAAGTGAAACTTTCAGTGGAGCCCCCACATTAGCAGCTCTAGCAGCCTTAAGAACCGGTGTAGATCTGACCTATATCGCTGCTCCCCATGAGACAGCCTACGCTATTTCCACCATTTCACCGAATTTAATAACGCTCAAGCTTGAGGGCGATCACCTAAGTGTGCGCAACATATCGGTAATAAGGAGCTATATGAGAAGAATAACAGCTATAGTTATAGGGCCGGGATTAGGCTTACACAGGGAGACTGAGGAGGCCGTGCGCGAAATAATAAGGATCGCTGAAGAGCATAGAATTCCCATACTATTGGATGCTGACGGATTAAAAGCCTTTGCTAGCTCCAAACGTAGACTGGAAACCCCCGCAGTTCTAACACCCCACTTGGGTGAATATGCCATTTTAACCGGTGAGAAGCCGCCAAGCGACTTGGAGAAGAAGGGTGATCATGTAAGAAAAACGGCGGAGAATCTCAACGCAGTTATACTCTTGAAGTCGCATACGGACATAATCTCAGATGGCTTCAGAGTTAAGTTTAATTTTACGGGGAATCCTGGAATGACTGTTGGCGGAACAGGCGATGTACTCTCAGGTATTGTCGCCGCGCTTTTAGCTCAGGGAATAGATCCATTCGAAGCTGCCGTTGCAGGAGCCTTCATTAATGGTGCGGCTGGAGATTTCGTGATGGCTGAGAAAGGTTACCACATGGTTGCCACAGACCTAATAGACTGGATTCCCAAGATTATGAACGATCCGATGAGTCACCTTAAACTAAGAAGAGGCTTCGCCAAATAGAAGAGTAAATAAATTAGGGCAATTATTCATTCATGCGCGTGAATAAAATGGAGATCGATTTCCTATTGCCACTATCCGTATTCATAATCATCACACTATCTATCTTACTCTATGAGAAAGTTCAGGAGAAAATGAAAATTATCCTAGAAGACAGAAAGCTTGGTATGCGTGAGATAATTCTCATGGTTATATCTATGGGCGTAATGATCACCATAGTTGCCTTAATGCCGAACTATGCGATACAAATATTGTTTATCACCGTCTACTCTTATGTGCTACTAATGTTTACTTATGTTGCTTTAAGAAGATGGCTCCTAGCATTTTTACCGCCAATAATCTTCGTAGCTGTTTATTTGCTGATTAAGAACTTTTTTGTAATGAATATCTTCGCAGCTCTACTCGCAATAATAATCATCATTTATATGAATTCTCTATTCTCATGGAAAATAACGATGATTTTTACAGTTCTATTAGTAGTAATGGATGTTATTCAAGTCTTCTGGACTGGTCATATGATAGAAGCCGCTAATAAAATGATTGGTCTCCAATTACCTATAGCCCTCATCCTTCCAACATACCCCTCCTATAAATTTACGGCGCTTGGTTTAGGCGACATATTCCTCTCGGGACTATTATCTACTCAAACAGCATCTAAGTATGGTCGAAAAAGGGGCTTAATCACAGCTGCAACTACAAGTATCACTATATTTATTTTCGAAATATTGATGCTCAACATGGAAATTAGAGCCCAAGGATTTCCCGCAACAATAATCGTCTTTCTAGGTTGGCTTCTAGGTATGGGAGTCTCAAGTTTAAGAAGAGACTAGATGCTTCCATTTCTTCTAGAGAGTCATAGCCTCTCTCTTCTTGTTGAAAGCATTAAAAACCCAATTATCACTATGAGAGAGTTTGAGCACAGTTAAAATAGCTCCCAGAATAATTTTTCATAAAATGTTAGAAAATTTAAAACTTTTACTTTTCCATGCTCCCTGATATAAAAACAGGGAAAGTGAAAAAAATAGAATTCGATTAATTAAATCTTATTTTCCTCTATGAAGGCTTCTATCCTTCTCAGTCCCTCTTTGATTGTTTCCTCTGAGGTGGCGTAGGAAAACCTTAGATGTTCACCTTCATTTTCATTTTTATGTCCAAAATGTATATCCGATAGAGCTGCTACGCCAGCTTCATAAAGCAGGCGCTTCCTAAATTCTTCAGCATCCTTTGCACCAACAAGCTTACAAGCTTCAGTAACATTAGGCCAAACATAAAAGGCCCCACCGGGCTTAAGGCATCGGATGCCCTCAATCGAATTTAACCCTTCAACGATTATGTCCCGTCTCCTCCTAAAGCTTTCAACCATCCTTTTTGTGTCATCTTGAGGTCCCGTTAGGGCTGTTAGGGCTGCGTATTGATTTGGATGCGGCGCACATGACTCAGTGTTTGTCACCCAACGGGCTAAATGCTCAGCGAGTTTCTCGTTTGCTGCAAAACCTATTCTCCAACCCGTCATGGCATAGGCTTTCGAGACTCCGTCAACCATTATTGTTCTTTCTTGCATTCCATCTATTGATGCTATACTCATAAATTCCCCGTCATAAACTATTCTTGAGTATACTTCATCTGAGAAGACCCAGAGGTTATCATATTGCTTAACGATTTCAGCTATTTGCTCCAGCGTTTTTCTATCTAAGATTCCGCCAGTTGGATTATGAGGGGAATTCAGTATGAGCAATCGGGTTCTCTCATTAACTATCTTCTCCAGATAGTTAATGTCTATACTGAAGCCTTTACTTTCGAGTAGTGGTATTGGAACTGGAACAGCTCCGTAGGCCCTTATCAAAGACTCATAAATTGGGAAACCAGGATTAGGATAAACAACTTCGTGACCTCTACCGTAGTCTGTTACCGACAATATTGCATAGCCTATAAATGGTTTAGCGCCGCATGCCACTACAACCCATTCGGGTTTAACATCAATTCCCCTAGTTTCAGAGAAGTATTCGGCAACAGCCTCTCTAAGCTCCGGTATGCCTGGAGAAGGTGTGTATCCAGTCTTTCCCTCCTTTATCGCCTTTATAGCTCCTTCCTTTATGTATTCTGGCGTATCAAAGTCCGGTTGCCCAATGCAGAAGTTCATTATGCTACTGCCATTTCGAACCAGCTCATTAACTTCCTTTAGAACTGCGAAGGCGGTCTCGGTTCCAAGGTTTTTAGTTCTCTCAGATATCTCCAACATATCATTATTACCTCTCTTATATTCTTAAACCAGCAATATTTTTGGCAATCCCCTATTGTATGAGAGGAACTTATTCAAAAATCTTTCCATTCCAAAAACATTAAAGTATTAAAGCTTACAAAACAAAATTAAATAACTGGCGTGTGAATTTCCATGCTTAAGGCCGAATATAAGGTTAAGGGAGGTAAGCTCATAAAAGTTCAACTCAGAAAAAAAGATGATAGAATAGATTTCATAAAAATTACTGGTGACTTCTTTATGCACCCAGAGGAGCTTATAGAAGATCTCGAGAAGACTCTGATTGGATGCTCTCTTAGTGAAACTGAAATAACTGAAACCATAAAGGGTTTCATTAGAAGGCATAAAGTAAGTCTTCTCGGCGTAGCCCCAGAGGACTTTGCTAAATGCATAATTAAGGCTGGTGGCAATAATGGTTGAGAAGTGGCGGTTACTTGATACTGGTCTTAGAGATGCATTCTACAATATGGCTCTAGACGAAGCTATAGCAATAGCCAGATCCAAGAAAATTGTTCCGAACACACTGCGCTTCTTCAGATGGGAGCCCTCAGCAGTTTCAATAGGATACTTCCAGAGTATGGAGGAGGAAGTAGACATAGAAGCATGCAACAGGCTGGGCATCGATTATGTTAGAAGGAGAACTGGTGGAGGAGCCGTATACCATGATCGAGACGGCGAATTAACATACAGCCTAATAATAAATGAGGATCATCCGCTAATTTCACGGGACTTTCAAAAAACCTATGAAACTTTATGCTCAGGAATAGTTAGAGGCTTAGGTATCTTGGGGGTTCCCGCCGAATTTAAGCCCATAAACGACATAGTCGTAGGTGGCAGAAAAATATCTGGAAATGCTCAAACAAGAAGTATGAATGTTGTGCATCAGCATGGCACGATACTGCGCGATGTAAACCCAACTCTCATGTTCACGGTGCTTAAGGTTCCAAGCGAAAAGATCCGAGATAAAATGATAAAATCCGTTAAGGAAAGAGTAACATCAATAAAAAACTATCTAAAAAGAGAAGTTAGCTTCGAGGAGCTCAAAAATGCACTAATAAGAGGCTTTGAAGAAGCATTTAATATTAAGCTGGCGCCGGGAAAAGTAACCGATTTCGAGGAGCAAACTGCAATAAAACTTAAAATGGAAAAATATTCTACAAGAGAATGGAACTTCAAGAGGTAAACTAGCTTTCCAATCCTTATTTAATTTGTTTATCGAATATTCTCTTTAGAATCGTCCCGGAAGAATCACTTTTCTTAAATCTTCTCTCAAAAGAGAACTTTCATCACATCTATTAAATTAAGTAAGTGTTTCAAAAATTAGAACAGCTGTTCTAAAGTCTAGCATTAAGGGTGACGAATGTCATATTATTTTTGGTGATTCGATGTCAGGTATTGGTGCGTCTAAATTTAGGATTAAAGTGAATAGAGTTCTAGTACTTTCAATTATCCTTTTAGCGGAATTATCATTATTAGCATTTTTAAGTACGAGGGAACTCTTCTGGTCTAATCATTCAGATAATTTGCAATTGCCAGAGAAAGCCATCTTAAAAAGATTCTCATCTTACGAGGAGATTAAAGACTTCCTTAATAGAAGCAAGAGTTCTTCATGGTCCTATAGAGCGGCCGCCGACCTTTCTTTTGCAATAGCCGCTATGGAATCTAATGCTAAATCAATAGGCAACGCAATGAATATTGGATTTTCAAGGACAAATGTTCAAGTTGAGGGCGTTGATGAAGCTGATATCGTGAAGACAGATGGTGAATGTATATATTTAGCCTCTGACAGCAGAGTCTTTATAGTTAAAGCGTATCCGCCTGAAGAGGCAGAGGTTTCTAAGGAAATTCAAGTAAACGGTACAGTTTCCGGCCTATTTATAAACATTAAAAAACTAGTTGTAATCTATAATAGCGAAATTCGATTTTACTATCTTGAAGATGCCAAAAATAATTCAGGAATCTATGAAAAACGGAAATTAGCTGGGCCTTGGACATGCATTGCCATATATGACGTAGAGAATCCAAAAGACCCTGTTTTAATCAGAAACGTTACCATAAGTGGAACATACTTTAACTCCAGAATGATTGGTAACTACGTTTATGTTTTAGCGGTTTTCCCAGCATATTTGAATGAACAGGAACCTGTTCTCCCAGAAATAATCGATAATGGATTTTCCGTGAAAGTTGATCCAGCTTCGATTTATTATTCAAATACTTCCGATTATTATCATACATTCACAATTGTAATCGCCATTAATGTTCAAGATCCTGATGAACCTGTTGCTTATGAGTCTTTCCTACTGGGCTATAGTAGCTGCATTTACGTCTCCTTAAACAA
>Ga0180301_10000953_pt1 | contig 22682 bp, 5 predicted proteins | sample GuaBasSediGuay16_FD_121797 | JGI IMG/M metagenome (GOLD analysis project Ga0180301, IMG submission 121797) | Subseafloor sediment microbial communities from Guaymas Basin, Gulf of California, Mexico - Guay16, Core 4569-2, 12-15 cm | ecosystem: Environmental > Aquatic > Marine > Hydrothermal...
CAGACAGGTGAAATAAGCGGAACTCCTCAAACTCCAGGAGTATATACTTTCACAGTAGAGGTTCAGGATTCTTTTGGTCGTATATTCTCTAAGGATTTCAGTATTGAAATTACAGAAGTTAATGAACCACCGGTAATAACGGATATACAGACAGATGTTAATTTCAAGGATACAATATATGCTGGAGATGTTTTCAGTTATCAGGTTCAGGCAACAGACCCCAATACTGGTGATGTGCTGGTATATAAGCTTCAGAATGAACCTGCAGGGATGGTTATAGATTCCACCACCGGGCTTATATCCTGGACACCTGATATAACTCAATTAGGTCAGTATACAATTACAGTTATTGTAACCGATAAAGGAGGGCTTCAAGATTCTGATACATTTACAATTTTTGTGGAAGAGGCTAATTTACCACCAGAGCTTTCTCCGGTTCCTGATACAACAATAACTGCTGGTGAGTTATATAATTACCAATTAAAAGCTACGGACCCGAATATAAATGCCTGGTTGAGTTATTATCTCATTTCTGCACCTGAGAATATGTCTGTTAATTCTGAAACCGGTCTTATAACCTGGATACCTACTGAAGCACAGGCAGGTGCCAATATTATTATGGCAGGAGTTGATGATGGTAGAGGTGGTAAAGATTCCACAAGTTTTACAATTACCGTTATTTTACCTTTAGATGTAACACCACCTGTAATAACTTTTGGACCTATCGTTGAAGGAATAGACACAAGTTCTGCCTATGTAAAATGGAGCACTGATGAAGAAGCGACAAGTATCGTTGAATTTGGTCTTTCAAGCACCTGGGATGATAAAAACACCAGAGATTCTCTTGTAATTATAGAATTCGTAAAAGAACATAAAGTTCAATTAACCGATTTAATGCCGGATACATCATATAATGTAAGAGTAAAGTCAGTTGATTCAAGTGGCAATGTGTCATCTTACAGCAAAACTGTCAGTTTTAAAACAATGGCACTACCGGATGTCGAGCCACCGGTAATTGTTGGTAATCCACAGATTTTCGGCCTGGATACAAATAAAGCTACTATCTACTGGGAGACTAATGAACTCGCAAGTAGTATTGTAATTTACTCGCCCAATTCACTATGGAGTGATATTACAAAAAGAGATACTGTAAAAATCGATGAATTAGTTACAATACATTATGTTACACTTGAAGATTTATCACCTGCAACAACATATAAGGCTGTTGTTGCATCTATAGATGCAAAGGGTAACGGGCCCACAACAAGCAAAGAATTTACATTTACTACCCCTGAACTGCCAGATAGAGAACCACCAATTATTACAAGGACCCCAATTGCTGAAGGACTTGATACATCGAGTGTTACAATAATATGGGAAACTAATGAGATTTCAACAAGTATAGTTCAGTATTCGATAGATTCTCTTTTCGATGAAGAAGGTGCCCGTTTCGAGATAAAAGATGATAACCTTGTTACTTTTCACAGAATAGTTATTACAGGTCTTTTACCGGCAACAACATACAGAGTAAGAACAGGGTCTGTTGATGGTGCAGGTAATGGCCCAACCTGGAGTGGAGCTATATCGTTCAGAACTCTTGAAAGACCTGATAATGCTCCACCTGTTATCGTAGGATTCCCAGAAGCAGTAGGAATAGATACATCTCATGCTACAATTATATGGAAAACAAATGAAATTTCTAATAGTATTGTTATATATGCTATTGACTCTCTGTGGAGCGACCCAAATATGCGAACAGAAGTAAAGAAAGACGAACTTGTAATCGAACATAAAGTTTTATTAACAGGTTTAGAATCAGCTACTACATACAGATTCATAGTCGGGTCAATAGATGGTAAAGGAAACGGACCTGCTTATTCAGGTGAATATACTTTCAAAACCATGGAAAAACCGGATACAGAACCTCCAGTTATAACCCTGCAACCACAGGTCGAAGGAATTGATACCTCCCACGCCACTGTTATCTGGGAAACAGATGAATACTCAACAAGTATCGTAGAATATGCTGTAGATTCCCTGTGGAACATCACTACAGAAAGAAAAATAGTTGAAGATTTTAACCTTGTTATTAAGCATAATGTTTTTCTTATAGGGCTTAAACCTTCTACAAGATATAGATTTAGAGTTGGTTCCATCGATGAAATGGGAAATGGACCTACTTACAGTAATGAATATGTTTTTGAAACACCAGAAAGACCTGATGTATATCCACCTATTATTACACAATTTCCTTCTATTGAGGGAATTGACACATCAAGGGTAACAATCAAATGGATGACAGATGAAATTTCAAATAGTATAGTAGAATATGCTCTTGATTCTTTATTCGATATATCTTCTGAAAGAAATATAAAAGTTCTATCTGACCTGGTTACGGAACACATAGTTGTTTTAACAGATTTACTTGCTGGAAAGAAGTATAGATTCCGGGTCGGTTCAATCGATGGTAAGGGAAATGGACCAACATACAGTGGCGAATACGCTTTTGAAACCAAGGAAAAACCGGATACTGAACCACCAATAATACTTGGTTTTCCTGTAATTGAAGGAATTGACACTTCTCAGGCTACAATCAAATGGAAAACCAATGAGATATCCACAAGTATGGTGGAATATGCTATAGATTCTCTGTGGAGCAAAGAAGAGAATAGAAAAAAAATAGAAAAACTGGACTTCGTAAAAGAACACTCAATCTTATTGACAGACCTGATACCTGATACAGAATATAGATTTAGAGTAGGTTCAGTGGATGCAAATAATAACGGTCCAGTTTATAGTGGAGAATATGTGTTTAAAACTATGGAAAAACCAGACCTCTTTCCGCCACTGTTTACAAGTTTACCTTCGGTGCAGAGTAAGGATACAACCAGGGTTACAATCGTGTGGTCAACCAATGAACCTTCCAACAGTGTGGTAGAATTTGCAGTTGATTCCTTATGGAATATTGCTGGAAAAAGAAAAACTAAAGTAATACAGACCCCGGTTATTGACCACATTGTCATACTTACAGACTTATCACCCAATACTCTATATAGATATACTGTGAGTTCAACGGATATGTTTAATAATGGTCCAACGGTTTCACCTGAATTTACGTTTAAAACTCTTGAACGACCGGACCTTATTCCACCAGTAATTATAGGTTTTCCAAATCCTGTAGATGTAGATACATCTTCTGTTACTATAAAATGGAAAACCAATGAGCTTTCTACAAGTATTGTTGAGTATGCTCCTGAAACAGACTGGCCAAATAATATACTTACAGAAATTGATCAATCTTTAACCACCGAGCACGAAATATACATAACAGGTCTTGCTTCAAATACTGTATATAAATTCAGGGTAGGCTCAGTTGATAGTAAAAATAACGGACCCACATATAGTGCAGTTTTTGAATTTAAAACAGCTGAAATCCCTGATATAATTCCACCTGTTATTATTGGTTTTCCTCAGGTTACAAGCCTTGATACAAATACTGCAACAATAGAATGGAAAACTAATGAAAGTTCAAATAGTATTGTAGAATATGCTGAGAGCTCTACCTGGCCTGCAGATATAATGAAAATAATTGTTCAGGAATTTGTTACAGAACATAAAGTATTTTTACCGGATTTAAAAGCCGATACTGAATATAAATTCAGAGTTCAGTCAACAGATACCAAGGGAAATATTTCAGATTACAGCCCCGAGCAGGTATTTAAAACACTGGAGCGACCGGACAATACTCCTCCGGTTATTATAGGTTTTCCTTCTGTTATTAATGTGGATACAAATACTGCAACAATTGCCTGGAAAACCGATGAAAACGCTACGAGCACCGTAATATTTGGACCGGACAGCAGCTGGCCTGCTGAACAAAATACCGTCGAGGATTTGAGCCTTGTTAAAATCCATGAAATTATGTTAACAGAACTTACGCCAGATGTTAAATATAGATTTAAAGTCAGCTCAATCGATGCTAAAAATAACGGACCAACTGAAAGTGGAGAATTTACATTTACAACCCTTGCACTACCGGATTTCAACCCACCTGTTATTGTAGGATTTCCATCTGTAACTAACATAGATACTTCAAAAGCAACTATTGAATGGAAAACAAATGAGAACTCAACTTCTATTATAGAATATGCTGAAGAAAGTGAATGGCTGACAAACAAAATCACAATTCAGGACCAGAATCTAGTTATTTTTCATAGTATTTTAATTACAAATCTTAAGCCAGCTACTTCATATAAGTACAGAGTTGGTTCAATTGATTCCAAGAATAATGGGCCTACATACAGTGTTGAAATGACCTTTAAAACTACAGAACGGCCTGATGATATTCCACCTACTATTGTAGGATTTCCTGATGTTGTTGGAATTGATACGGATAGAGTGACCATAGAGTGGAAAACTAATGAAACATCTAACTCAATAGTGGAATATGCCCTCACAGGTGAATGGCCCGGCAATAAAAAGAAAATAACCGAGCAGGATTTAGTAGTAGACCACAGTGTATTAATAACAGGTTTATTGCCTGATACAGAATATACATTTATAGTGGGTTCCGTTGATGCAAGCAATAATGGTCCTACTTATAGTAAGGAACAAACTTTTAAAACAGCAGCATTGCCTGATTTCAATCCACCTGTTATTGTAGGGTTTCCATCGGTTGTTAATATTGATACTGATAAAGCCACAATTGAATGGAAAACAGATGAAAACTCGACAAGCATTGTGGAATTTGCCTCGGAGAATGAATGGCCTTCAAATAAAAAAGAAGTTATTATCCAGGACCTTGTGACCGAACACAGTGTGTTACTTGCAGAGTTAACACCAAAAACTACATATATATTCAGAGTGGGTTCAATTGATGGAAAAAGTAATGGACCTTCCTACAGCGGAGAACATAAATTCACAACACTTGAAGTTCCTGATTTAATACCACCAGCAATTGTAGGATTTCCAAGCACATTTGGTGTTGATACTGACCGGGTAACGATTGAATGGAAAACAAATGAAAATGCAACCAGTATTGTAGAATATGCTTTAGAAGATAAATGGCCCAATGAAAAGAAAGAAATTATTATCCAGGACCTTGTGACCGAGCACAGTATAGTAGTTGTAGACCTTACTCCTTCAACAAAATATAAATTCAGAGTTGGTTCTGTCGATGCAAATAATAACGGACCAACATACAGTGGTGAACACACATTTGAAACGGCTGCCGTCCCGGATAACGAAGCACCTGCAATTATTGGGTTGCCCAATGTGATTGGTATAGATACAAACAAAGCTACTGTAGAATGGAAAACAAATGAAAGTGCAACAAGTATTGTAGAAATTGCAAAAGAGACAGAATGGCCCTCAGGAATATTCACTGTAAAAAAGCAGTCTCTTTTGATTGACCATTCGATTCTTGTTTCTAACCTGGAACCAGCAACGACTTATAAATTCCGGGTTGGTTCAATCGATGGAAGTGGTAATGGACCTACTTACAGCATAGAACAAACATTTACCACATTAGCACGGCCAGATTTCAGTCCACCAGCAATTGTTGGATTTCCATCAGTGGCTGGTATTGATACATCATCAGCAACAGTAAAGTGGAAAACTAATGAAGATGCAACAAGTATTGTAGAATATGCTATCGATGAAGAATGGAATACTAATAGGAAAACAATTACAAATCAGGATTTAGTTATTGACCATAATATACTCCTTGCAAATCTTTCTCCGGACACAACTTACAGGTTCAGAGTGGGTTCCATTGATAGTAAGAGCAATGGGCCAACATACAGTGGTGAATTTACATTCAAAACACTGGCAATCCCTGACCATAATCCACCAGCAATTGTAGGGTTGCCAGGTGCTACAAAGATAGATACCGGGTCGGCTACAATAGTATGGAAAACAGATGAGGATGGAACAAGCATTGTTGAATTTGCCCCGAGTTCAAGCTGGCCTGCAGATAAGAAAACCGTTGTAGACCAGAACCTGGTTGTTGACCACAACATCCTTATTACGAACTTGAAATCGAACACAGAGTATAAATTCAGAGTGGGTTCAATTGATGGAAAAGGAAACGGACCTGGTTACAGTAAAGAGGAAACTTTTACAACTCTTAAAGCAGCTGATAAAACACCACCTGCTCTTGTAGGATTTCCATCCTGGAGAAATGCTGACACCAGTTCAGTAACTATCGAATGGCAAACAAACGAAACATCAAACAGTATTGTGGAAATATGTAAGAGTGATTTCTGGCCTGACAGTATAAGAGTTTTCAAAATCCAGGACCTTGTCATAGAACATTCTGTTTTTGTTTCGGATTTAGAGCCCAACACTGAATATAAATTCAGGGTTGGTTCAATGGATGGTGAAGGAAACGGTCCAACTGTAAGTGGTGTTTTTAGCTTCCATACCCTTGAAAGACCTGATCTTGAAGCACCTGTAATTATTGGTTTTCCGAACGCTGTAGACATAGATACGAATTCTGCAAAAATTGTATGGACAACCAACGAAAACTCCACAAGTATTGTAGAATTTGCAGGTATTGATGAATGGAATGGAAATCGAACAAAAGTTATAATCCAGGACCTTGTAATTAACCATTCGGTATACATTGGAAATTTAAAGCCCAATACTAAATATAGAGCAAGAGTTGGTTCAATTGATGCAAAATCTAATGGTCCTACATACAGTTCAGAATTTGAATTTAAGACGGCTGATGTTCCTGACAATACTCCACCAGTGATAATTGGATTTCCGAGTGTTGATGATGTTGATACTAACTCTGCAAATATTATCTGGGTAACGGATGAGGAAGCTTCAAGTATTGTCGAATTTGCTATTGAATCTGAATATTCAACGGAAAAAATTAAAATTAAAGACCAGAGGCTGGTTAAGACTCATAAGGTTTATATTTCAAACTTAAAGCCTGGTACCGTTTATAAATATAGATGTGGGTCTGTTGATGCCAGAAGCAATGGACCAACCTGGAGCAATGATTACACCTTCACCACTCTTGAAGTAGCAGATAAAATACCACCGGTAATTGTTGGTCTACCTTCAGAATTTGGTATTGACACCACTTCACTTACTATTAAATGGAAGACTGACGAAAGAGCAACAAGCATTGTTGAAATAGCTCCGACAAGTGAATGGCCTCAGAATAAACTAACAATTGTTGACCAGACCCTGGTTACGGAACATGCTGTATTTATATCGAATTTAGTTCCTGGAACAGAGTATACTTACAGGGTGGGTTCAATTGATGCTAAAAGTAATGGCCCAACCTATAGTGAGAATTTTACTTTCAAAACTTTACAGGCAGCAGACACAAAAGCTCCAGTTATTACTGAGTCACCTATAGTTATAGGTTTATCTCATCACCAGGCAACAATAAAATGGAAAACAGATGAGACCGCTTATAGTTCTGTTGATTATGGAGAAACCACTGCTCTTGGTAAAACAGTTACAGAGAGCAAGGGAAAAACAACCCATACAATTAAACTGACGAATTTATCCGAGCAAACAAAGTATTATTTTAAGATTCGTTCCAGGGACCAGACAGGTAATGAATTTGTTGGAACTATAAGGGAGTTTACCACAAAAGCAAAGCCTGTTCTACCCGATACAATTCCACCAGCAATAATTGAGGGACCCATTGATAAAGATGTAAAATCTGACAGAGCAACAATAAAATGGAGAACCGATAAAGAATCTTCAAGCGTTGTTGAATATGGATTGGAAGAAACAAATCTAAAGTTAAAGAAGACTCAGGATGCTGCCATCGGGGTAATTGAACATATTGTTAACATAACAAATCTTGAGGCTGATACAACTTATTTTTACAGGGTCAGGTCAAGAAGTGCTAATAACAAGGAAGTGGTAAGTAGAATATTCAAATTTGATACGGAAGCTGCTCCAGACACGCTGCCACCGGTAATAGTAACGGGTCCTATTGCTTCCTTTATAGAAACCGATAAAGCAACAATAGAATGGACAACAGATAAGATTGCCAGTAGTATTGTCTATTATGGTGAAGATACATCTTACGGGAATATTGAAAAAGAGGATATGCTTCAGGGTGTAAAAGAACATAAAATTACATTAACCGGGCTAAAAGCTGGAACAGAGTACCACTATATGATAGAATCTAAATCCGAAAACCTCAAAGTTGTTTCGGCTGGCGATTTCATTTTTATAACAAAAGTTGTACCGGATACTATACCGCCAAAGATTATATCGGGTCCTGTGCCAACGTCGGTTGAACATAATAAAGCAACAATTGAATGGGAAACCGATGAGCTTTCCAACAGTTTTATAGAGTATGACACAACGGATGCTCTTACCCAGCATCAGTATAGTGACCTTGATGCTTCTGGAGTTATGAAACACAAGATAATCCTGACAAATCTTGTACCAAATAAAGAATACAAATATAGGGTATCTTCAAGTGATTTAAGCCCGAACCTGAATAAAGTTATAAGTGTGGTGAGAACGTTTAAGACCCTTGCAGCGCCTGATACTATTCCACCAAGGCTTGTGAGAGGACCTGAGACATCCTCAACAGATAGGTCTGCTACTTTTGAATGGGAAACCGATGAACTCTCGGATACTTATGTATATTACAATGAGAAAGGTTCTACGGAAAAGCCAAAAAGGGTAGGAGATGAAAAGAAGGTTCTTGTACACATAATAACAGTTACCAATTTAAAGAAAGGCGTTGAATACGAATTTACATTAACTTCAACTGATTATGCGGGGAACATATTCTCCTGGCCTAATACGGGCGAAACAAAAAGCATTGAGAAAATTCTTGCAATAAGGAAAACGATGCAGCCGCCGGGTGGTGATGGAACCTTCTTTACAAGCCAGACTGTTGATACTCAGAAGCCGATTATCATCGAAGGACCAAAGGTGCTATCTAAAACTACATCTACAGTTACTGTTTACTGGAAAACCGATGAGAGAAGTGATTCTTTTGTAAAATATGGTAAAACAACAAGTTATGAAGGAATAAAAGGCGAGGCTGCAGATGTCTTTGAACATAAAATAACTTTAACCAATCTTCAACCAAATACTTTATACAACTTTAAAGTAGCTTCTACAGACGTGAATGATAATGGACCTACTGAAAGTGCAAATTCTGTTGTTACAACTGAAAGTGAAGCAGATGTAACACCACCAAGAATTACAGCAGGTCCTGTTGTAGAATCTATTACCGATAACCAGGCTACTATTGTCTGGGAAACTGATGAGCCAAGTGATTCAAGAGTTGAATTTGGAACTGACGTCAATTACGGAATTACAAAAGCAAAAACAGAAAATGTTACAGTCCACAGAATAACAATAACAAATCTTTCTCCCAATACAGAATATCATTTCAAAGTATTTTCTACAGATATAGATAACAACGGACCTTCATCCAGTGATGATATGAAATTCAAAACTGAAGAAGCACCTGATAGAACACCACCAACTATATCTAACATTAAAGTTACAGCAACAACTGACCAGACTGCAACAATTGAATGGGATACTGATGAGCTTAGCGACAGCTTTATTAACTATGGTTTTACGTCTAATTACGGATACAAGGTTGGGAGTTCGCAGGATGTATTACATCATAAAATTACAATAACAAATCTTACACCAGATACTCTTTACCATTTCCGGGTTGGCTCAATTGACAAAAGTGATAATGAGGCACCGATTCAGGCAGATATGACCTTCAGAACAGCAGCAGCAAGAGACACAATACCACCTGCTGTTCCTGCAGGTTTAGAAGCCATTGCAGGAAGTGAAAAAGTACTGCTCCGATGGAACAAAAACACCGAAGGCGACCTTGCAGGATACGATATTTATAGAAAAACCGGTAGTGATACTTCATTTTCCGTAATTGCTACTCTTGTAGCGGATACTTTTTATCTGGATGTTGGTTTACAGAATTATGTTACATACGAGTACCAGATTAAAGCAGTGGATAATGTAACACCACCCAATAGAAGTGAAGCCACAAGCCCGATACAGATTACCCCCAAAATGCAGAACATTCCCACTGCTCCAGAGATTTATTATCCGATTAATGGCGTAAGAGTTTCAGCAAAGGACCCAGTTTTACAGATAATTAATTCTACAAAACCACCTGAAAGAGAAAAATTAACGTATTCATTTATTGTTTCAGAGGATTCTATGTTTTATCAGGTGGTCGTATTTAAAGAAGGAATTGAAGAAGAACAATTCGGAACTACAAGCTGGCATATAGGACAGGTATTGAAACACAACAAGGTATATTACTGGAAATCAAGAGCCTTTGATGGCATATTCTATAGCTCCTGGATGAATATTTCTTCTTTTATTGCTGATACAACTATGGCAACAGAAGTTGAGCTCGCTTTCTTCAGAGGAAATGATGTAAGAGGAACTGTGGAACTTGAATGGCAAACAAAAGTAGAAAAAAATATATCAGGATTTAATATCTTCAGGAGCTTCTTTAAAGATAAGGAGTTTGTCCAGATAAATAAGAAGATTGTAAAAGGAAATAATGGCAGTTATCGAATGGTTGATACTGATGTGGAAATCGGAAAAACATATTACTATCGTATTGAAGCTGTTAATATATACGGTTTTGAAACGGTCTCAAAGACTATATCGGTTACGGTTAAACCACCGCGAACATTCGCTTTAAAGCAGAATTATCCTAATCCTTTTAATCCGACAACGACAATTAAGTACGATTTACCGGCTGGAACTAAAGTTCAATTGAAAATATTTAATATGCTCGGGCAGGAAGTAAAAACCCTTGTTAATGAATACAGGGAAGCAGGATACCATAAAGTCATCTGGGACGGAAGAAACAATAACGGTATCAGAGTAGCTTCTGGAGTTTATATCTACGCCATAAAAGCTGGAAAATATTTCAAAGCGAAAAAAATGGTTCTTCTTAGATAAGTAAAGTGGGGTTAAGGGTGTGTAAAAACCGGGAGTAATGGAACTTTATACAGGTTCCTGCTCCCGGGTTTTAAAACCCCAGAAATTCGTAAACTCATTAAAAAAGTCAGGGTGATAATGAAAAGGTATATTTTTATTACATGCATATTTTTAATTTTGCCAGCATTATTAATTGCAGGTGTTTTAAATGACTCGAATGTGAATTTGCCGGGTGTTTATGGGGGTTCGTCTGCCTGGGGAGATTTCGATAAAGATGGAGATATGGACCTTCTAATCACTGGAGAAATAATGGGTTCTTCAGGTCCTGTGAGAATTGCATATCTTTACAGAAATGACGATGGAGTTTTTATAAAAGTAGATGAATTCGAAGGTGTCTATTTTGGAGATGTTGCCTGGGGAGACTATGATAATGATGGCGACCTCGATTTTGTTTTGACAGGACTTAACAATTACGATAAAGAAGTCCTTTATGTATACAAAAATAAATATCCCATTGTTGGTTTTGAAAAAGATGAATCTCAAACTGATTTAATCCCGGTAAGATATTCAAATGTTGCCTGGGGAGACTATAATAATGATGGATTACTGGATCTTGTTGTTATTGGTATGAATAGCTATGGTGAAGCTATCACAACATTATACAAAAACACAAAACCAGGCATAAAGAATATCCTCAAACAGGACCGAACTCAGAGCCTTTTAAATGTTTGCAAAGGTGATGTTGTCTGGATAGATTACGACAAAGATGGAGATTCAGACCTCTTAATATCCGGTGTTGATGGCAGTGGTCTCAAATCAGCAAAAATTTTCAAAAACGACCCTCTGGGTGTATTCACTGTAGACAAAAGTAATACAAATAATCTTCCCAAACTTTCATCCTGTTATTTTGTCATAGGAGATATAGATGCCGATGGTGACCCTGATGTTCTTGCAACAGGCTGGAAAGATGGACCAGACGGATATAGCCGATGGAATGCTGAAACAATATTGCTGATAAATGAACCAACAGGAGTTTTATCAGAACACACCCTTAATATAACCAATATTGTAGGACCCGTTGCCTTTGGAGATTACGATAATGATGGTGACCTCGATTTCGCGATAACAGGTCGGGATGAGTATGATAACCTGTATGGATATATTTACAAGAACGATGGAAATAATGTTTTCTCTGAAGATAAAAATCAAAATATACCAAAACTATGGAATGGTTTCATTTCATGGATAGATTATGACCTGGATGGAGATATTGACCTGTGTATTAATGGAATAGATGATAATGAAAACAGGCTGTTAAAAATATATAGTAATACTGAAATAAGCAATTCTGCTCCATCTGCTCCATCAGTTCTTAATAAACCTGTGATAACAAATGATGGTGTTCTTTTTTCCTGGGGGACAGGAACTGATGATACAACCCCCAATAACCTGTTAACATATAACATCAGGGTGGGAAGTTCTCCGGGAAAAGGAGATATTGTTTCTGCAGAAATACCTTCTGGTAGGGGAAATGCTGGCGCAAAAAACAATTTCAGGCTCAATAAACAACTTTCTAAACAAACTTATTACTGGGCAGTCCAAACGGTTGATGTTCAAAATAAAAAGTCTGAATTTTCTCAAGAAGAGCAATTTAAGGTTGAGGTTTTTGTCAATTCCAATCAGATTATTCCTGATTTTCAACAGGTTACTCAGGCATGGGCTGATTATGACAATGATGGCGACCTGGATATGGTAATGGCTGGAAAAGATGCTAATGAAAGCATTCGCTCGATTCTTTTTGTTAATATAAATAATACCATAGAAGAGAATAGAGACATTATCCTTGATGGTTTCCGATATGGGAGTTTTGCCTGGGGAGATTACAATAATGATGGTTTTCTTGACCTTGCTTTTGCGGGCAACTCTGTCAGAAGTGTTAAAACTGCTGGTATATACGACAACATATCAGGTAATAATCTGGTTGGTTCAGCCAGCAGCAGTGAAATAATAAAAGTGGATAGAGCTTCACTTGACTGGGGCGATTACGATAATGATGGTGACCTTGACCTTGTAATAATGGGAAATTCTGGTACCCAGTTCATTACAAAAATATATAAAAATGAAAATGGGGTTATTTCAGAAGATAAAAACATAAACCTTGCTGGATATGGAAATGGTAAACTTTTCTGGCTGGATTATGACAATGATGGTGACCTTGACCTGCTGATCACAGGAGAAAATAACCCCGGTGATAATGAATTTGTTATATATAATAATGTTTCGCCAGGAGTTTTTCTGAAAGTTTCAGATACCGGGATACCTGCTTTCAGTGCAAGTACGATGGCTTATGGTGACTATGACAGTGATGGAGATTTTGACCTCGTAATTACAGGAATGACTTCATCAGGAATTGAAATAAAAGTATTTAAAAATGAAAACGGTTCCTTTACAGAAGCTAATATTCTTCCAACAAATGCCACAGGTGTAATAGGGGGGGCAATAGCTTTTGGAGATTATGACAATGATGGTGACCTTGACCTTATCGTTGCCGGATTTGACGGTTCTGAACAGATAATAAAAAGTTACAATTATAATAATGGAACATATACTGAAGAGGATTTTAAAGTTTTAGAAAAAAACGGTTTAAGTTTCTGTAGTTTAAAGCTGGTGGATTATGATGGAGATGGAGACCTTGATTTAATTGCAGCTGGTCAATCACAGGCTACAAAGAAGGCTTTTTCATCTTTTTATGACAATGTTGAAGGAATTTTACATCCCAATAATCCACCTGACCCACCAGCTATTCTGAATTCTTCTGTTAATGGGAGTTCAGTTACTTTAACCTGGAGTAAAAGCAGTGATACTGACATCGACCCAACTCCTTCTGATGCATTAACCTATATTCTCAGGGTGGGAACAACGCCTGGTGGCAATGATATTGTTTCCGGTGTTTACCCTGTGATGTTTGGTAAAATAGCTTCTGCCAGAAAATATATAATCAATAATCTCAAAAGTAAAATATACTACTGGAGTGTAAAAGCTATTGATAACGGGTTCAAACAGTCTGAATGGGCAGCTGAAGAAAGTTTCAGAATTGATACCGAGAAACCTGAGATATTGAATGTATCAATTACCCCGTCAGCAGTGGGAATATCAAAAGCTACTGTGGTGGTCAATTTCAGGGAAAATTTCGAAATGGATTTAACAAAATCACCTGTTGTTAAGGCAAAAATGGCTGATGGATTAGAGGTAAATGTTGACCAGATATCTTACGATGGAAAAACCTGGATAGGAGAGCTGGATATTAAACCTGATTATGCTTCGGGGACAGCCACGATTTCTGTGGAAGATGCTTATGATAGCCAGGGAAACAAAATGGACCCTGTTTATTCAGCAATAAGTTTTCTTGTTGATACAGAACTTCCAACGGTGAAACCGATTGAACCTGTGGAAAATCAGACCGGGGTGTCAATTACAACTGTTCTAAAAGTGGAGTTCAGTGAGGAGATGGATCCGGGTTCAATAAACCAGTCAGTTTTTAAACTATTTAAGGATTCTGAAGAAATTCCTGGAATTATCTCGGCTCTGGAAAATAGAAGAATTACTTTTTCACCCTCAGACAGGCTGGAAAGTGAAACCGTTTACAGAGCAGTTATTCTTGCAAGCGTCAAAGATAAAGTGGGAAACAGTATGGGTAGCGATTACAGCTGGACTTTTAAAACAGCAAAAATAGTGTCTGCAATGGACGGCGGTTTGCTTACAAATGAAGACAAAACGGTAAAGGTATATTTTTCTCCAAATTCTCTAAAGAGTGACCAGGAAATAGCTATAAATCCCGTACTTTCAGGGATTTCAGATATTTCTTCTGAAGTGAAATACACTGGAATAGGTATCAGACTCGGACCAGTTGATACAGATATTGAACTAAAGAAACCTGCTGTACTGACCCTTGTTTATGATGAAAGTAAATTACCTTCAGGAATCGATATTAATAAACTGACAATTTATAGATTGCCTCTGGGGGGAATACCCGAAAGAATAGGTGGTTCCATAAATGTGCAGGCTAAAAAAATACAGGTTTCCATAAATGTTCTGGGTACCTATGCTATATTTGAGGATAAAACTGTTCCATCTGTTGGAAAAGGTATATCAGAAATAACATTTTCACCGCGAATTTTTACACCTAAAGGTGGAGGTGCCCTTCCTTCTAAAACAATGATAAATTTCAAACTGGCATCTCCAATGGTTATAACTATTGATATATACAATAGTGCAGGTAGATTCATTACAAGATTGATTGAAAAAAGGTCATTAAATCAGGGTGCTCAATCCTTTGAATGGGATGGAAAAGATGGAAATGGAAATCTCTGCCCTTCAGGTCTTTATATTGTAAAAATTCACGGTGGAAATATTACAAAAATTAAAACAGTTGGAATTTTGAATAAATAAAACCTAAATAAGGTTTATCAGGCAAATTATTTATATAAAGTTAGATTCCTAAACTCAAAATCAGGGTTATTAGATTATGAAAAAGTTTTCTTATATTTTAATCATTTTCTTTATAGTTTCATTAACAGGAGAATCCAGTTTTTCCCAGGTATTTTTTGCAGATGTTACAGACCAGATGGGCGTAGGAAGCAAACCCGAAGCCCTGCTATGTACGAATCATACCTGGGGAGATTACGACAACGACGGTGACCTTGACCTCTTTGTAACTTACTGGGGAACTGCTGTGAACAGGAATGTAAGAAATCTCTTATTCAGAAATGATGGTTCTTACTTTACCGAAGTGTGGAACAGTATTGATAATGGAAATTATAACAGTGTATATGCAGCATGGGCAGATTACGATAATGATGGTGACCTCGATTTATATGTTGTTAACTTTTACGAACAGGATATCCTTTACGAAAATAGATTGATTCCTGATGGCGAGGGATTTACCAATGTTACTTCTTCTGCCGGGATAAATATAATATCCGAGGGATATGAAACATCAATGGCATGGGGCGACTATGATGGTGATGGATTTGTGGATATCTATTTATGCAAATATTCTGCAAAAAATGAGCTCTATCATAATAATGGAGATGGTTCATTCTCAAGGATTACGGATGTGGCAAAAACAGGAGATATCAGAGACAGTAATGGTGCAGCCTGGGTTGATTATGACCAGGATGGATTTTTAGACCTTTATGTTGTAAATAGAGACCAGGATAGCAAGTTCTATCATAATAATGGAGATGGAACCTTCACAGATTATTCCTGGAATACAAAACTGAACAGCACAGCATTAAGCAGAGGCTGTTTTCCTGCAGACTACGATAATGATGGATACATAGATATATTCCTTGCTAATATTGGTAAAAATTATATGTATAAGTATAATCCTGCAACTGGTTCATTTACTAATATAGCTTCCCAGCTTGGGGTATCAAATGCGGGAAATGGCTGGGATACCTGGGGTGCTGCCTGGGGTGATTATGATGCTGATGGAGACCTTGACCTCTTTGTTGTAGGTGGTGCTGAAGATTTTAGGATTTCAAATGCATTTCTCGAGAATCGAAATATCGGCGGTGTAAGGTTATTTTCCGATGTTATAGATAATGTTAATGTCAAAAAAGCACCATTTTATAATGTCAGTCTTGGAACCTCGGTTTCATTTGCAGATTTTGATAACGATAATGATCCAGACCTTTACATTACAGGTTACAGTGTGGGGTTTGCAGGAAGTTTATACAATTTTAACAGGTTGTATCAGAATCTAAAGAGTGCTGATGGAAACGATTTTCTAAAAGTTAGAGTTAAAGGTATGGGGGCTGGCCACTGCAACACTGCAGGAATTGGTTCAAAAATTAAAGTCTATGAAGCAGGAACTCTAAATCTTGCTGGATACAGAGAAATTATGTCCGGGTCTTCACCTCTGGAAGCTATATTTGGCCTTGACAAAACAAAGTTATACGATGTGGAGGTAATCTTTTTAACTGCTGGAACTCCCGGCGGGAAAAAAGTAAAAGAATCCAGTATATCACCAGGACAGGTAATACTAATTGAAGAAAAATAAACAATATATCATTGATTATAAAATCAAAAAACCGAGTAAAAATATGGAATCAAAAAAAGTATTTCACAGAGTATTAATAATATGGCTGTTTTTATCTTTGATATTCAGTATTTTTTCTTATGAAGCAGAGGCACAGATAAATAACTATATTATGGTAGGAGCAAGACCAATTGGTATGGGTGGTGCTTATGCTGCTGTTGTGAGCGATGCTAATTGTATATACTGGAATCCGGCTGGTCTTCCAATTCTTCAGAGGCAGGAGATTACCACTATGTATGGGAATCTTTTTGGGCTGGGTTTAAAAAACAGTTACCTGGGATATGTTCTACCGGTAGGAGATAACCACGCCTTTGGAATAGACTGGATGCACTTTGGTTTTGGGGATAATGAGTTCAGCTACAGACAGAATAAATTTAATCTATCTTATGGTATAAGACTGTTCCGGTCTTTGTCTCTTGGAATAAACGGGAAATTCCTTGACCGGGATATGTCTTTGGATAATACTTCAAGAGGTAGCGCAAGAGGGTTTGGATTTGATTTTGGGGTTTTATTTTCTCCTCTTGAGAATTTAAAACTTGCTATTACCGGTAACAATATCGGAGGAACGTCGGTAAAATACGATAATGATATCTCTGAAAAGATTTATCCTCAAAGATTTCGATTTGGAATTTCTTATAAACCCGTGGAAGGGCTTCTTTTTGCATCTGATATTGATGATAGATTTCATTTTGGAACAGAATACTGGCTTTTTGGTTCTCTTGCTTTAAGAATTGGTATTCAAAAATCATTAAAGAAGGTATCAGATTATTCAAGGTCTCTCATATATTCCGGGGGTATAAGTTTAAAATACAGGTTTTTACAGTTCGATTATGCATTAGAAAATGACCCTGAACTTTCAAATACCCACAGGTTTTCATTGACTTTTTCTTATAATCCTTCTTTAGTATCAATAAAGAATGCATTTATCAAGCCTGTTCCAATTTTCAGGTCTTTATATAAATACTACAGTGAAATCGAATTTGGTGAAATTGTTGTTAAGAATTCTTCATCAAGGAAACTTCCTGTCAAAGTGAGTATAGATATACCAACAGTAACTTCTGAACCTTATGTAGAGAATCTGGTTCTGGACCCTCAATCTACGAAAGCTTATCCATTAAATATTGCCCTGACAGATGAAGTTCTGGCAAGTGAAAGAGCCGGTTATGACAATCTTGTTCAGCCCAAGGTTGTTATTACCTATGAGCAGGATAAAAGGCAAAAACAAACTTCAAGGAATTTAAATCCGATATATGTCCTCGGTAAAAACAAGATAAGCTGGAGTGACCCGGCAAGAGTCGCTGCTTTTATTACTCCTGAAGATAACGAAATTGACAGATTTGCCAGAACATTAATCCAGAGATATAATAACGTTCTTATAAGTCAGTTTAATAATTCAAACCTTGGCAAAGCAATAATTCTATTTGATGCTCTTGGTCAGCACGGAATTAGATATCAGGTCGATAGACAAACACCATGGTATAAAATTGCTGCTGATAGTTCAATATTTGATAATATTCAGTTTCCTGCAGAACTCCTGAAAAGTAAGATTGGAGATTGTGATGATTGTACTGTTCTATTTGCGTCTCTTCTTGAAAATCTTGGTATACAGACAGTTCTCCTTGATGTATCTGCTCCAGGTGCGGGGCATATATATATGATGTTCGATAGCGGGATACGACCCGAAAATGTAGGTGAACAACCAATGGAAGAAACCGAGTATGTTATCTATAAGGATAGGGTCTGGATTCCAGTGGAAACAACAATGTATGGTATGCCTTTCAGCGATGCCTGGAGAAATGGAGCTCTTGAATATTATAAAAGAAAAAAAGAAGGATATTTGAATGAAATAGATATTTCCGAGGCTATGAGAACTTACAAACCGGGACAGATACCCGCTCAAAGGATAGCCATTCCGTCAAAAGAAGTTGTAGATCAGCTTTTAAGTATAGATATCCAGAATTATTCGGAGAGATTAAGACAACTTGCTGTTGCAAGTGGTGTAAACCTTAATGACCCGGAAGGCCTGTATGATGCTGGAGCTGCTTATCTCAGGTTTAACAGGCTGGATGATGCAATGAATATGTTCCGAAAAGCCCTTGAATTAAGACCCGATTTTGGTGATGCTATTAATGCTATTGGAGTAATATTTACAAAACAGAGGAAGTATGACCTTGCTCTTCAATCTTTCAGAAGGGCTCAGGAATTACTGCCTGATGAAGCAGGTATAAGAGTTAACATTGCCATTGCTCTTTACCTGCAGGGAAAACAATCCGAAGCAGAAAAAGTTTTCGATGAAGCTGTAAAAATGGATGAAAACTACAAATATATTATTGATTTTATTAAAAGGAAAAAATAAAATATTGGAGGTGAACATAAATGAAGATTTTTTTGAAATTATCTGTTTTAATTATTTCCATTTTACTGGTAAGTTCTGTTTCATTTAGCCAGACCTCAAAAAAGAAATTAAACAAAAAATTTCTTACAACCTGGAAAAGAGTTGAAAAATTAACAGCTCAGAAGAGGTCTTTTAAAACAGAAAAGGCTGTTACAGTTGCAGGGGTGAGAGGAGCAGAGGCAGAAGATGAAGCACTGAAACATTTATACTGGAGAGGCGGAGGAAACTATCCCAGCAGACTGGAATTGTTAAATGTAATTAAAATCCTGGAGGAAAGCATTAAAGAAGACCCCGAAGCTGAAACTGTTCCTGAAAGCAGATATTTTATAGCCCAGTGTTATCTGGAACTCGGAAATACCGTGAAAGCAAAAGAAAATTATAATGAAATTATTAAAAAGTTCCCGAAATCAGAATTCTATGAAAAAGCAAAAAAAGAACTGGAATCCCTCAATAAAAAGAAATAAGTCATTATGGCTGAAAAAGAAAAAATAAGTAAGAAAAAAACAGCAGTTCAGGTTTCCATAGGTATTCTTGTAAGTATTATAGTAATATTATTTTCCTTATCATCTATATATCAATTTTTTGAACTGAAGCTTTACGATTTTCGTTTTATTGTTAGAGGCCCTATACATATGAATAAGAATATCGGAACGATTGATATAGATGCAGCCTCGTTAAAGGAAGAAGGGAGGTATCAGGACTGGACAAGAGATAAATATGCAAAAATATTGAGGAAATTGAAAGAGTTAAAAGCAAGGATGGTAGGGTTTGATATTTATTTTGTTGAAAGCAGTTCATCAGATTTGATAAAAAAGGAAGATATTGAAAAAGCTGATATAAGAAGTAAAGAGGATGTTCTGGTACTTTTTAAAGGATATGATGAAGTATTCAGGGATGCTATTCTTGATTATGGTGGTGTTGTTCTGGGTCAAAATTTTATGGTTGCAGATAAGCAAGACCCCGAATGGGTGAAATATAACACTGTAGAAAAAACACCAGAAAAAGAGAATACTCTCAAAATTATGAAGGATTTTTATATAGACTACCCTGATTGGGAAAAGACTTCCATTGAAAAATATATGGACATTGAACCACCAAGAAGGATGCTTGTTGAAGTATCAAAGGGGGTTGGATATGCCCAGACAATCTCGGATATCGATGGTTCGGTCAGAAGATATCCTCTTGTTATTATATACGATGGAAAGATTTTTCCTGCTCTTTCTCTTGCTATGATATGTGAATATATAGGGGTTAAATTCAGGGACGCAACTATAATTCCAGGTAAAAAGGTTATCCTGCCCGATGGAAAATTCCCCGATGGTTCACCTGCTCATATTGAAATTCCAATAGATAAATATGGAAGGATGCTTGTAAACTGGGCTGGAGATTACTGGGAAAAGAATTTTTTTCATATTTCACATATTGCAGTAAACAACCTCTCCAATCTTTTACTTGAGGAAAAAATTGCCCGAGAAGTAAAAAAGATTTTTCTTAAAAACCCTTCAACTATCGAGGATGAGAATCTTTTTATAGAGGAATTCAAAAAAACCGGCATAGAAATAAATGAGCTTGTCAGTGAAGTGTATGCTTTAGTTGCTGGTAGTAAAATGCTGGAAGATGAAATTATAAATGGTACAGAATTTTCGAAAGAAGAACTGCCGCCAGCTGCCTGGGATGTTTATAATGAAATAAGGTTAAACCATAAAATTCTCGATATTCTTCAGAAAAATCCAGATTTGTCTCTGGAAGAAACTGCTCAGAAGTTGGGAATTAAAAGAATTTCGGATGTCCGAAGAAGTTATTTTGTCATAAAGGATTTTCTATCTAAAGGCGGAATAAAACCAGAAGATCATCCACTTTACTTTTTTTCACCAGAAGTTGATGGCAGGGTTCTAAGTACTGATGATTTTAAAGATAAAGTTTTCTTTTATGGTTTAACTGCACCGGGAACCTGGGACCTCAATCCAATGCCTTATAACCACAGATATCCGATGCTGGGGCTTCATGCTAATGCTTTCAATACTATTTTAATGAATAATTACCTGAGGAAATGGAGTTTCTGGCAGAATGCTCTTGTTATTCTGTTATTTGGTCTACTAATGGGAGTGGTGGTTCCAAGATTTAAACCAATTACTGGTGCAATAATCATCATTGGAATACTTATCCTGTATTTATTAATTGCTCAGTTCTTATTTTTTGAAAAAGAAAGAACCTGGATTGATGTATTTGGACCTGTTCTTACTATAATTATAGGATACACTACGATTACTGTTTATAACTTCTTCTCTGAAGAAAAAGAAAAGAAGATGATCAGAGGAATATTTTCCCGTTATGTAACAAAATCTGTTGTAGACCAGTTGATAAAACATCCGGAAATGGTAAAACTCGGAGGTGAAAAAAAGATTTTAACAGTGTTTTTCTCTGATGTGCAGGGTTTTACAACAATCTCTGAAAAATTGACTCCTGAGGAGCTCGTTTCTCTTTTGAATGAATATTTAACCGCGATGACTCATATTGTCTTAAGGTATGATGGAATGATAGATAAATATGAGGGTGATGCAATAATGGCAGTATTTGGAGCACCTGTTTATTATGAAGACCATGCTTTGAGAGCCTGTTATGTGAGCCTTGATATGCAAAAAGAACTTGTTAAATTAAGAGAAAAATGGAAACAGGAAGGTAAGCCCCAGCTTTATGTAAGGATTGGTTTAAACACTGGTCCAATGGTTGTAGGCAATATGGGTGCTATGGACAGGCTGGATTACACTGTAATGGGTGATAGTGTTAACCTGGGGTCAAGGCTGGAAGGTGCAAATAAACAGTATGGAACATTCATTATGATCAGTGAATATACTTATGAGCTTGTTAAAGAACATATTGAAGCAAGGTTTCTCGATTCTTTAAGAGTAAAGGGAAAAGCTCAACCCGTAAAGGTGTATGAGGTTCTGGAAAGAAAAGAAAATGGTTTACCAGAAAATAAAAAGAAGGCTGTTGAATTGTTCAACAGGGGGATGGAATGTTATCTGTCTCGAAAATGGGACGAAGGTATAGAATTTTTCCAGAATGCCCTAAAAGCAGATGAGAAGGACTCGCCATCAAAAGTTTATCTCGAGAGATGCAGAATGTATAGAGAAAATCCCCCTCCAGAAGACTGGGACGGTGTTTATATTATGACTACAAAATAAGTAATAAAAAACCAGTAAAAGTTTGTAAAATACAGGTTGTATTTTATTTATGGTATAATAG
>Ga0180301_10000954_pt1 | contig 22673 bp, 17 predicted proteins | sample GuaBasSediGuay16_FD_121797 | JGI IMG/M metagenome (GOLD analysis project Ga0180301, IMG submission 121797) | Subseafloor sediment microbial communities from Guaymas Basin, Gulf of California, Mexico - Guay16, Core 4569-2, 12-15 cm | ecosystem: Environmental > Aquatic > Marine > Hydrothermal...
AAAGCATATAGCCATTTCTCATTGTTAGCTAAAAAGACTTCAATTTATGCTTGTATAGTTAGATTTATTGTTCTTGTAGTTTATGGATGGTCTATAAGGTTTTTGAGGCTTTCTGCGTTGTGAATCGTTCATGTAAGGATATTAGCTTTAATAAAATTTTAAGTTGTTTGAAAAAGCTTAGTGGTGTGATTATACAAACTATTGTTTATAAGGTTGTAATTTCAAATATAGGAAAGCTTGGTGAAAAGAGATTTTGAGAGTTGCCGATAGGATAAGGGTAGAAGCTGATATTCTAGTTGAAGCTTACGTTTTGAAAGGTCCAAGATGTGGGGGGTGGGTGAGGAATTAAGTTATTTGCCTTCCGGTGAACACTTTTAGGAGTATAAATGTTGATAAAGAAGGAAGTTGGTTTGTGGTTTTATGTTTTGGTTTTGAACTGCTCTGTTCCTGTACAATCGATTTTGCTTTTCTTTTATATAAATATATGAGGATTGAAGCAGCAGGAATGGTTATGATTGTTAGTAGAAGTATGGTCTCTGGTTTTGATGGTCTTTTAGACACTTCTGCGATTTCTATGGTGTAATATTTGGTGATCAGTTTGTTTCCGTAAATATCACAGGCTTCTATGTTGAATTTTAAAGTTCCAGAGGTAGATAATTTAAGATATGTAATGTAGACACCGTTTTGCAAGGTCATTTCGGCTTTTTTCCAGGGTTCATCGTTTAGTATGAGAGAAATGTTGACATTAGAGATGCCACTGATGTCTTTTAGAACTACTTTTATTTCGAAGGTTTCATCTTTGCTGACTTTGGAAGGGTAGCTTATTGAAATTAGTTGCGGTGGTGCTCTATCGACTATTATGGTTAGAGTTGTTGGTGGTTTTGTTTCATTCGTCATGTAGAAGACATTAATCGTATATGTTCCAAGGTTGTTGTAGATATCGCAAGTTTTTACAAATATTGTTGTGGTTTTGTTTTTGTCTGGGTCCCATGTAAACCAGTAAGTGTTAGTTGTGCTATTGTATTGAAGATTGAACCATGTAATGCCATTTAATGAATAGTTGGCATTTTTAACCCCGCTTTCATCCACTATTTTGAGATGTACTTCTGTTTCTTTTCCTATGATGCTGCCATTGGATGGAGAGTATAAGATGACATCGGGTGGATTTTTATCTACGAAAAAGAGTCGTGTTTGGTTTGCTGGTGGATTGTCGATTATAACTATGATTGAGTTAATGCCTACATGTGAAGATGTGTCTGTTACGTAGGCTATTAATACTGTTGGGCCGTCATGGACTAGTGTTGTGTCGACGCTGGCTTCGAGTAGGTTTGTTTTGCTGTTGTACTGGCCGTGGAACCATTTTGATCTGCCTGTGTAATTTGAAGTTAGTCCGATGTAGAGGAACATAGATGATATAGGGTCTCCGTATTTACATGTTGCATTTACTTTGACAAGTATTGATCCGTTAATTATTTGGTTCCAGTGTGGATAAATTATGTTTACTTGGATTGGTAGATGGAAGTAGGGAATAAGAAATATGGTGACATTTATTTCTATTGTTATGTTTGGTGGACCTATTATTGTTATTAGGTATAGTCCTGGATCTGGGTATTCCATAGTGTACTGGCTTTCATCGTAGCCAAGTAGGCGGTCCCTAAATAAAAGACAGTAGTCTTCTGGTACATTGTAAAGATATATTTCGGACTTTGAGTTGTTAAGTAATTTTACGGTGAGGTTTGCTGTTTTTACCATTGCTGGCATTTCTATTGCAATATGATAGGAGATGTTTTCTTTAGTTAAGGTTATGTTTTCTAAGTATGGCAAGTTTACTGTCTTTGAGTAGTGTTGTGTTATTTTTATTATGGAGTTAGACGTTTTATATCCACTAATAATTAGTGTGTATGTTTTAACGGCCAAGATTTTATGGTAACTAAATGTACGAGTATCTTGATAGACGTAGCTGAAACCGAAGGAACAGTCACTTATGATTCCAAATAATATTCCCTCTATATCTTGAGCAACAGCATCGAAAAAGATACGTGTGTCTTCTCTAGTGGGCAGAGAAATTCTGTATATAAGTATTTCTCCGTCTTCTTCTATATTTTTGATATATAATGTGGTTTCTTCAGTAATATTCAGCTGCGTATTTGAAGAGCCTTTCACTCGAAACACAGTTTCAACAGATTGTTCACCTATTAAAACGAGGACCCATGTATTAGTTAATGTTGGTGTTCTCCAGTTTGCTATTACTTTATTTGGATCCGAATACAATCCACTTACCTTTAGATTAAAGATTCTTCCTGATGGGTTGATTGGATAATATGGCAGTAAATATTGGTTTTCGCTATCAAAAACAAACCAGTTTGCTCCTCCTGTTGGGGAAAATTCTAAAATTAGTTTTCCAACTCCTCCGTAATTTACATGTTCGATCTTTATATGGTGAATTTCTCCGCTTGTCCAATTAAACATGCTTGGAATTACATGTGTTCCTGCAACAGTGCTGTCCAGGGCCTCTTGTCCGTCTATTTGCAAGTTTACGTAATTATCAATTGTAACTCTAAACTTATAGGTACCCGATTGTAGAACTTCTACATAGATATCGATTACTAGTCCATACTCGTATGGATCTACGTCAACAGATGGGACATAATCGTAAAAACTAATCCGATCCTCTAATGAACTTGTTAAATAATCTTTCAAGTAGTATCCAGCCCGATATGAATAATAGGCGTCATACCAATCAACAGGTATACCCTTTGCTAAAGTAATTAGGCTTCCATTTATGTTTCTTACCACGGTATTCTGATGATTAACGATTAATAGTAGGTGGTCTTTTTCATAAATTGAGGACTGATAACCGTAGGTTGCACCAAATTGTGGGTTTTCTACATAGACACTATAGTGAGTGTAAGATTTGTTGAGAATACTAGAAATGGCAAACCATTCAAGATTGTTTGTACTTAGTGAAAGATAAGTGGGTTGACCACAATAATGAGGAGTGTATGTGTAGTCATACGGGGTACCTATGATTTCAGCGTCTTTACTTTGATGGATTGTTAGGGTTGCATTTGTTTGACTCCACTCGATGAAGAAAATTTTCCTAAAAGGTAAAGTGCTAAATTTGTTAATTAACTTGTGATCGTAGTCTTTTCCTTGGATATGAGACCATGCCCACGCCTGAGATTTAACATCCTCATAGATATCTAAATCGAAAAGAATTGCCGCGTTAGAACTTCTGTATGCCTTGCTAACTTTTATTGCAATAATGTTTTGTTCTCCAGCCTTTATAAAGGATGTTACGTTTAGAGTAAATGATGGAGTTTCATATTCATACTGGATTTTGCCTACATATTTCTCGTTTATCCAAATGCTTGCATCATAGCAGTTGGAGGTTAAGGCGATTCTTAAACGTGCATAACTATAGTCACCCGATGGTACATAGAATTTCTTTCTGAAGTATCCTACAGTTTCATAATAATCGTAATCAACTGTCCATATCCAAAATGCATCTGTCCCCTCCATACCAAAGGGGACATCATCCATGTCATTATGTCTTGAATCAGCGTTCCACCATATTGATTCATTGAAGTCTAGTTTGGTCCAGTTTTCCTGTTCTGTGTTATAAGCTTTCCATGTGTCATCGCTTCGTATATGAACTGTGGGCTTTGAAAAGTAGTTATCAAAGTAGTAGAAGATGGCTTCTGAGTAGGTTTGTAGGGAGGGGTCGAAGCCTAACCATGTGCTGGAACTTTCGGTGGTTAAATTTAGTACATAGCATCCGCCGTAATACGTTGAGTAGGTTTCTATGAGAATCGGGGTTGATTGAGATGTTATCAGGGCATCTTCTTCTCCTTCTTGTAGTTCAGTCAGATAGATCTTTGAATTTGGGTAACAGTGTTGAAGAACAATGATCCAATAGCCGTTTATAGGCCCTGCGTAAATTCTATGATAAACTTCTTCCTCTTCTACCCTTTCATCCCATTTTAATTCAAGCGAATTGTTGCTTGGGCTTGGCCCCCAAAGGTATAGATAGGTTGCACTGATTTCGCTACCTGCAACTATTAAAAGGTAATCAGAAGTACTTCTTACCTCGATTCTTATAACTAAAAGTTCTCCGTAATAATCGCCGATTGATTGCATTCTAAATGGATTTTTATTATTTAATGCATCTTGAATATCTTCGTCACCTTCCTTGATGAATGTAATTATGAGTTTGGAGTTTTTATAGAGATGATGTACTCCTATTAACCATTTTGAAGTTGAAACATTTCTTACAAAAAAGTATTTGACTGTTCCATAATCTACTGTCACAGTTGAGTATAATTCGTATGAAAGATTATCTACTGGTTTATATATGTGTAAATGAGTTGTGCTTTCGGGTCCTCCTACGCCTATACATATATAATCTGTTGAGGTAATGTTTAGAGTAAAGTATATGGTTTCACCCCTATAGTCTCCTGTAGAAGCAATTCTTATGGGTGAATCTACAGATGTGTCAGGAGTATCCCTAGAAATGAAGAGCGCATCTGAATATCGTTCGAAAAATAAAACTATGGTGTATTTACCTTCGACATACGTTAACATATTATTTGTAGCGGAGCTATCAAGTTTTTCGTAGGTAATTAGTGTGCCATTAGGAGCATAAATGTAATAATGCATTTTTTCACTGTATTGGTTTAAAATCCCTGATTGGACGTCGATGGACAAAAATTTTAATGTGTCTAGTGACTGGTTTTTTGAAACATAAAAAACTTCACCTATCTTAATACCCCATTTAGAATACCGGTACTTTTGCAATTTAATGAAGCACGTGTTAGAGGGTATCCATACCGAAATAAATCCGTCATGTGTTCCTGTAACTTCTTGTATGACTTTATCCTCCGAGTCTAGCGTACCGTTTTTATTGGTGTCTTCATAAATGTAGAGGTTATCAACTTCAATTTTTTCAAAAACGATTTGAAAGATTCTTGCTTCATTGATTTGTATTTTATAAGTCCATTCGTCGGGGTATGGATGAGGCGATTCAACCATGTATGTTTTTGATTTTATTTTGCTTGTGATTGGAATATTTGCATAGAGGACACCGCCGCTGTAATTCGATTTAACATAGTATTCTTTTCCGTTTGAAAAGTCGAGGTCTACATCTCCATCAAATCTTATGTGCAGTGTGGAACTTCCATCGTAATCATAATAATATTTTTGGTTGGAGTAATAGTAAAAGTTAGATTCACCATATATAACTAATAGATATGACGTGTTTTGCGGGTGAGAGATAAAAATATGAGCTAAATCATCTTGATAATCTACGTCATATGAGTTGATTAAGTTAATTTTTAAATCATATAGCTTTATATGTAAGTTGTTATCACTTTGGGAAGCTGCATCGATGGCAAACCATATCTTGTTTTGAACTGTGATGTTGAGGTATAGGGCTAATCCGTTGAGGCTATATTTTAGCATAAAGTCTGATGATGAACTTATTACGGCGTCTTCGGTTCCGCTCCATTTAAATTGTACTGTGTAGTTGGCAGCTACTCCTCCAGAACCTACTTGGCTTGCTCTAACAAGGAAAAGATAATTACTAGGATTAACTAGGTTTGATAACATGTAATGGAAAATATCATACCAATCTCTTATAGTTGTTGAGTATATTTGTGTAAGATCGCCAGTAGTTGAGTTAAATTCCATTAAGCTTACGTAAATGTCATATCTGGTTTGGGATCCGGTATTTATTCCTAGCCATAATATACTTTCTTGAATGTTTAGGTTATATGTTACGAATTCCCCCTGGTACTCGAGTATAACCGTTTCGTTAAACGCGTTTAATGACTTAGAAATATTTATCATTCTACTTGATTCTGGTAATCTTATGTTTACAAAAGCGTCTGGTATCACTAAGCCTTGAACTATTAGATATTCTATTCTCTCGGTAGTAGAATCTACTATTTTAAATAAATCATCACTATATTCCGTAGGAGGTAACGATATGTTTTCATAACGGTAAATTTTCAAATTTCCTATGGTACTTACTTTTGCTACGGAGTAAATTATCCAAGAAGCGTTGTTGGTAAATACTTTGAAATATAAGGCTTCGCCTGCTTTTAGATGTTTAAACAACTTGACATATGGGTATCGTGAATCTACTATTGCTATTCCATGCGAAGAAGTTGTAACTTGTAGCCAGCATGTAGTATTTCCGGTTCCAATCAAACTTAATTTTACTGTCCAGTTTCCAGGCTGTGGATTTAATTCAATGAAGTGTAGAGGTTCATAGATATTTGTGTCCTTAGATGTTGCACTTGTTCCATTGGGATAAAAGACTTCTATGTTCACCCAGAATTGTTCAGATTGAGAAGCTCCATCAAAGGCAACAAAGGCAACATCAGAAGGTACTTCCACTGTTACATTAACAACAGGCTTCTCTTGATCGCTTAGTGCAATTTCACCGGAGTATAGAGGTGGATTTGGTATTGTGCAGTTAGGAGGGATTCTGCTATCTACACTGCTGCTTGTTAAATTGTACCAGATGTAATTTTCATAGGATAGTGTTATATTTTGCCGAGTTAGAGAAGCATCTAAACTTACGGGTGGAGTAGAGTTAATAGACTGGGCGTTTGGGACAGTGAAATTTGTATGATTAAGCAAACTGTTTAGTGTCGATGTTTTAAAACTTCGAAATTTTCCAATGTTACTGAAATTTTCTTTTTCCGAGAATGTTTCATTTATTTGATAAGGATTTTCGATCCAGTAAGGGTACAAGGTGGAAGACGCCAGAAAAACCAGCAAAATAAGTATAGGTGAGAGAAGAACACTAGCTTTGCGATGCAACCTTCTCACCCCTAATTAAACCGGCAATTATTTGTGTATGGTTTGTTTTAACTTATATATAAAACTTATTTTCAAAATGTCGAAAGATTTTTCAAGTTTAAAAAAGTCCGTTGATTTTAGTTTTTAATGGTGACTTTTTCTTCCTTTGCTTTTTGATCCGAGGGGCTATCTGCTTAGCCATTATAAGAAAGAAAGAGATTTTAATAGTTATATATGTGTGCATTCTCTCTAATCGCATGTTTAAGTTAAAGAATACATTTTAAATGTTTAAGAGGGAGCGCTATAGATTTAAGTTTTGTAAATCTACACTCAGGTGGATATTTTTATGAAATTAAACTTGAATTTAAAAAAATTGGTTAAACGCTTTTTGGTACTGGTTTTGGTTGTAGTTAGGGAAATTTTAGATTTTTGGTAGAATTTTTGCGTATTTTTCTATTCTTGTCTTTTTTCCTTGTGTCTGTATAAGCCACGTCATCCAGCAAAGTTCTATGGGTTTGTATCCGCATGTTCTTGCGATTTCTTCGGCTTTTTTAATGAATTCTATGTTGTCGTTTACAGGTTTGTAGCCTGCTTTCACCAATATTTCATTTATTACTCTTTTTACTATTTTGTCTGGCATTACTGTGTCGATTCCTCCCATCATTCTCAAATATTGGTAGGTTACTATGCCTACTCCCTTAATTTTCCCAATAGGGTCTTCTCTCCACTTTTCGAGGCTAGCTTTTTTCGCCCATGTTCTAAGCGCTTCTTTATCGTTGCTGCTTATTTTCGAAAGATGGTTTGCTATTTCTTTGGCGATTTGCCATGATCTCCTGTTTCTCCATATAGTTTTCAGTTCCTCTATATCTGCTTCTGCAAGGTCCTTTAAGTTTTTTATTTTTCCTGTTTCTACGATTTTTTTGTTGAATTCTTCAACTTTTGGTACTACCGCTGTAAAGTAGTTTAAGCCTATTGATGTGAAGGCTGCGTCAACAACCATTAGAACTACATTTCCTCCATACCTCTCTGTTCTAAGGCAACGTTCACAATATTCTCTTATGCCTTGAACTTTTTGCATGTAGCTGTCAACTATTTTCTTCAATTGAGACATTTATTCACCTTCTCAACGAAATTCATTGACATGGTCATATGTTTATGATTCTAACTATTAAGCTGCTTGCTAGGATGTTAAGTTTTATGTTTTGTTTGTTGTTTTAAGGATGTGGAGTTTAGTAGATGCCGTAGGTTTTTGCGGCGTTTACGAATGCTCTTACGTTTTCTGGTTTTGCTTCAGCTGAGATTTCGCTTTTTAAGATGAATCCTCCGTCTTGCCCAACTTCCTCGATTAATTTTTTGCAGTAGTTTTCTATTTCTTCTGGGGTCCATGTTGCCATTTCTAGTTCCATTAGGCCTGCATCTATGCATTGTTTTCCTCCTAGTATTTCTTTGGCTTTGAATGGGTCTGTGTCTCTATCTAGTTGGATGACACATGTTCCTTTTGGTAGTTCTGTTAGTCTTTCGAGGAGTGGATTCCAGTTTCCATCGCAGTGAAGTACGACTTTTACTCCTTCTTTTCTGCACATTTCAACCATTTTTTATTTCTGGTAGAAATACTTCGTCGAAGATTTTTGGAGAGAAGAATGTTGCGCTTTCTCTGTGCACTCCTATACAGATTCTTGGAACGCTACTTTCTTTTGATAATCTAAGTGCTAGTAGCAGCATTTCCGGGATCATTTTGTCTATTGCTTGTTTTACTAGATCAGGGTGTCTTTTAAGGTCGAGGCACATTTTAGGGTAAGTTCTTAGTAGTGTTAGGCAGTTAAATGGACTTAAGAGTTCGAAGAGGAAGTATGTTTAGTGAAGTTATTTATGTCTATTAGTTGTTCAATTTCGGTATCTTTATATATGTGGTAACTTCTACTTTTCTACTGGTGGAGAGTTTTGAAAAGTATCAAAATTGATGAGGAGACTTACAAGCATTTGTTGAAATTGAAGTACGAGCATGCTATGAGGGGGATTAAACTTACTTTCAGCGATTTGGTGAAAGGTTTGCTTTTAGGGACCTGTCATCTTGATAAGGAGAAAAAGGAGACCGAGAAAACTAGTGGATGTGGGACCAAAGAGTTGAGACATGAAAAGCAATCCACGCATTTTGCCTAAAATGTGTGTAAGGGAGATGAAAGAAGTGAAGGTGAAGAGGGAAAATGATAAGATAGTTGGATTCTTAAAGCTTCTTGACGGATCTACAATTGACTTGTCTTTTGATAGGAGTTCTGGGACAGTTTTAATGAGTTTTAAGGATATTGTTTCGAGGATGAACTTTGAAGAGTTTAAAGAATTTGTTAAAGCTCTTGAAAATTACATTAAACATATTGAGAACGTTGAAGAGGGAATTTGAATGTTTAATTTGAAGGGGATAGGGGTGAAGGGTTCCGTTGGGTGTGTGAGTTGGTCTCCCCCCTCCTCCCCCGCTATGAGACATTTAATGGTGTTCTCTAGTTTTGACGGAACCCACCAAACCTTATCCTCTTCAATGTTCATCTAGGTCAATTTTGCGACTTTTTTATTTTGAATTTGGGTCAATTTCTCAGTTTTGGAAAAGTATATATACGTATTTTTAAGTATTTGTACGTATGAAAAATATTGCTCGTAAGGTTAAATTAACTATTACAGTTGATTGTGAGGTTTTGGAGGCGGCTAAGAGAGAAGCTAAGAGTAAGAATATGCCTTTATCTCGGATTATAGAAAATTTCTTAAGGTTTTTTGTTAATCCAGAGGTTTACTGCTTTGTTTGTGGTGAAAAGTTTATGGTGAAGGGGGCAAAATTGTGTTCGAAGTGTGGTTGGCTCATTTGCCCTAAGTGTGGGGCTTGTAGGTGTAAGCTGGGTGATGAAGCTGCTTCAGCCGTTTTCTACATGAGGAAGGTTTATGAAGATCTTTTGGTTGGGAGGGTGGAGTAAGTGGGTTTTCCTGTTGTTTGGATATATTGGGTTGTGAGCTTGACCATCGTGACTTATGCTAGTGCTTATATTGTGAAGAATTTTAGAGAGATTGGCTTCGCTGCCTTAACTTCTTTTTACGTGATTTATCTGGGTGCTTCGCAGATTTTAGCTAGTAGAATTATTAATTTTGATTTAGGTTTTTACCAATTTTATGCTCCTGCTGCTGTCTTCATTTATCCTTTTATAGCGCAGGCTATTGATATGATTAATGAGGTCTACGGGAGAAGGAGCGCTCATTTAGCTATTGTAATTGCTTTTATAACCCAGGTTTTACTTGTAACTTTTATTGCTATGGTTAATTCGCTGAGCCCTGCACCTTTCTTCGAGTTTGAGAAGGCGTGGCAATATTTGTTTGGGTTAAGTATAAGGATAACTGCAGCGAGTTGGATTTCCTTTCTAATATGTTCAAATTTGGATGCATATGTTTTCGCTAAACTTAAGCAGAGGTTTCTTGGCAGGGAAATGGCTTTTAAGTTGGATGCTTCTTTGAATCCTTATGTTTGGCTGCGATCCTCCGTTTCAGACATTGTGGACTTAACTTTAGACTCTGTGATTTTTGTTACTTTGGCTTTCTACGGCATAATGCCTGTAGTTCCTTTGATAATAGGGCAAATAGTGAGCAAAAACATAATAGGCTTCTTAGATAATCCGTGGTTCGTATGGTATAAGAGAATATTGAGGAGAGAGAGTTTTCAATCTTAAATTTTGCTGATAATCGAATAGAGATTTGAAAATGAATGATATAATGTTGTGTGTTGTTTTTGTTTCTAGGATTTAAGGAGAGTTTTGTTCTTTTTGAATGTAAGTACGTAATGTAGTGTGTTCCCATATTCGTTTAATATTTGGAAATTTGTTTTTCGCACCATCTAATTACTGTTTTCTGCGCGGATAATCTGGATCAAATAAGAATTCACCTACTGCTAATATGCCGTGGTCTTTCAGGATACATTTAAACTCAAGTAGTGCTTTTTCTCTGTCAGGAATTTCTGCTAGCACTGTAATCATGAAAATTCTATTGAAAATGTTTTTTGGGAAGGGTAAGTTGCGGCCAGATGCTACTATTGCTGCTACATTTATTATTTTTTCTTTTTCAAGTCTGTTTTTAAGTTTTGATATTAGTTTTGGATGTATGTCTACAGCGTAGACTTTTCCGTTTTTTCCAAGTTGTTTTGCTGCTTCGATTGTGAAGGTTCCTGGGCCGGGGCCTATTTCTAAAACTTGCATTCCATTCTGCATATTTATCCATTCAACTACCTTTCTAGGTGGCTGCATCCTTCTCCTAATAGGGTTGTCTATGAAGCGGGCAAGGAATCCGGGAATAGGGAAATGTATGTATCGGCGTATAATTCTAATTACTGTTTGGGTGAAGATGAACCAGCCTAAAAGGATGATAAATATCCAATAGAATGCCAAGAGTATTATGGAAGTAATAGACATCATTTTGTCTCCAACATCAACTGTAGATGTAGACTATTAAATGAATTTTGTTAAATTATTGCCCGAGATTAAAAAGATAATGGTGTTAAAATTATGAAAGTAAACGAGTTATATGTTTAGATCTCGATATAGGGCAGTTTAGCTATTTTGTGTTGATAAACTTTTGAATAAATAACTTACTTTGACATTGCAGCTGTCGGTTTTAGTTATGTTTTTTAGTATTTTATACATAATTTGTTTGTAGAGGTTTGCATGGGGTGTGATATGTGAGCATTTTTGTTTCAAAAGAAGATATTAGAGAATTTTTGAGATTAAATATTATTTCTCAGATTGTTCTTGTTAAGGAGAAGTTGAAGTTTTTTGAAAGGAAATATGGTTGTAGTTTTGAGGAATTTGAAAGGAAGGTTAAGAGTGGAAGGGAAGTTTTTGAAGAGTGGGATGATTATATCGAGTGGAAAGCTTACGTTGAGAGCTTAAAAGACTTAGAGGAAAAGTTGGGTCAGGTTGAAAATGCTAAGGACATTAAAGTTACTTAGAGAAAGTAAAGTTGTAAGGTCTTATAGGATTCTAGATTTCAAAAGTGGGAAGGATTTCTATTTTTTTAAGATAAAAGTTGTTTTCAAAGATTCCAGCGAGCTTTACATCAGGGAGTATGTATCAAAGAGTGAGCATCTTTACTCGTATCATTGGCAAGATAAAAATGGCAAATTAAGGATAAGATGGGATAACGCGCCACATCATAAGTATTTAAAGACCTTTCCACATCATTTACATGCACCTGGTGTCAAGGAATCAAGTGAAGTAAGCTTAGAAGATGTACTTAAAGTTATAGAAAAGAAATTGGCCTACGGTGAAAATGATAAAGGTGGCAAGTAAGAAATTGTGAATTCAAATTTTGAGGGTTAGTATGTTTTTCCTATGAGTGCCCAGTGTTTTGCTTTACTGCTACATGCTACGCATTTTTCTGGTAGTTTTTCTTTGAAGTTTTCTATGAAGCCTAATATTTCTGTTTCGAACCTGTTTTCTATAGTGTTTGCGCATTCTTCTTTGCCGCAAAACGGTATTATGATTGGCTTGTTTTTCAAGTGTTCTTCTAGTTCTTCTAGGTTCTTGGCAATAACTATTTTCTTTTTAAAATATTCTTCTGCCTTTTTCTTTAGGTTCTTTTTAAATTCTGAAAATATTTCCTTGATTTTTCTAAGCAGAGAGTTTTCAGCCACTTTTTCCCTTACATTTAAATCCCTTCGAAACAGTGTTACCTCTCCTTTCTCTATGTCTTTTGGCCCTATTTCTATTCTTAGTGGTACTCCTTTCATTTCCCAGTAGTGGAATTTATAGCCAGGTGTTTTTTCCACGTTGTCATCCAGGTGTACTCGGTATTCTTTTTCCAAGTTTTTCTTTATGTTGAAACATTTTTTCATCACGGTGTTCTTTTGCTCGTCGCTGTAGAATATGGGAACTATTATTATTTGAATTGGTGCGTATTCTGGTGGTAGTATGAGTCCTCTGTCGTCTCCATGAATTGCTATTAATGCTCCAACAGCTCTTTCCGAGATTCCGTAACATGTTTGGTAAACGTGTTTCCATTCTCCTTTTTCATCTACAAATTTTATGTCGAAGACTTTTGAAAATTTTTGGCCTAGATTCATGACTGAGCCGAGTTCTAGACATTTTCCGTCGGGTAGCACTGTGACTAAATCGTAGTTGTATAGTGCGCCGGGGAATGTATCCCAGCTAGGTGTTTTTATAACAAGATAGGGGATTGCAAGGTCGTCGTAGAACTTCATGTATACTTTTAGGGCTTCTTTTACCTGTTTTTCAGCTTCTTCTAGGTTTTTGTGGGCTGTGTGTGCTTCGTTGAAGAAGGTGACTTCTCTGAGTCTTAATAGGGGCTTTGTCATTTTGGTTTCTAATCTGAAAACGTTGACTGTTTGATATATTTTGATTGGTAATTGCTTGTAGCTGTTTATTCTTTTCACCCATAGAGGGTACATTATTGTTTCTGATGTTGGTCGTACAACTAGGGGTTCGTCGAGTTTCTCTTTTCTTAGTGTTTCTGTAATTAGGTATGCTTCTCCTTGGAAGCCTTCGAAAAAGTCTTTTTCTTTCATGAAAACTGAAAGTGGTACGAGACTTGGGTATCTTTCTTCTTTGTGCCCTGTTTCATCTAAAAGTTCTTCTAGGTGTTTTATCACTCTTTTTATGAGGTCTAAGCCGTACCAAGGGTACATGTAGAAGCCTTTGGCCGGAAATCTGTCTTCAACGATGTCTGCTGCTCTGAGCATAACTTTGAACCAAAATGAGAATTGTTTTTCTTTGCTTATGCCTGAGATGCGTTTACCGGTAAGAATTTCTTGAACTTTTTTCCTTCATTTTGGAAAAACATCACCCATGCCGAAACACCAAACATAGATTCACTAATTGATTTTTAATTTTTTCCCAAAATTGTGGAACAGTTTATTCTGTTAGGCTTTAAGGCACTATTATATATGTTTTTCTTGATTTTGGATAAAATAATGCAGTATTCTAATTTTCTAGAGAATTGAGGATTTACGTGTTATTTTTTAGTTCTTTTGCTTGTTCGATGTATTCTAGTGATTGATGTCTAAAGTATTTGTTGTAGAGTTGGGCGTATTTTCCGCCTAAAGCCATTAGTTCGTCATGAGTACCTTCCTCTACTATCTTCCCATTTTCTAAAACGATAATTCTATCGGCGTTTCTAACCGTCCATAGTCTATGTGCAATTATGATTGTTGTACGTCCTGTCGTAACCCTTTTAATTGCTTCTTGGATACGTGTTTCAGTAAATGGGTCTATTGAAGCTGTTGCTTCATCCATGATTAAAATCGAGGGGTCCTCAAGTAAGACTCTGGCAAGTACGATTAGTTGCCGTTGACCCATTGACAGTAAGCTTCCCCTCTCACCAATGTTAGTTTCTAGCCCATTTGGTAGGTCGTTGATCCAGTCGGCTCCCCCCGCTTGTTCTAAGGCCCAGAGAACTTCTTCGCGAGTTGCTGACGGTTTTCCATATTTAACGTTGTATTCAATTGTATCTGCCCATAGGAAAGGTGTTTGCGGGATTATCCCTACAAGTTTTCGGTAGTGTTTTAGGGAGAAGTCTCTTATACTAATTCCATCAATTAAAATATCTCCTCCTTGAAACTCGTATAGTCTAGCTAGAAGCTTTGCTAAACTAGATTTTCCTGCACCTGTATGACCTACGATAGCAACGGTTTCTCCAGGCTGGATGGTGAGGGAAAATCCGTTGAAGACTTTTCTTCCAGGCTCATATTCGAAAACTAGGTTTTTAATTTCTATTTTTCCTTTTAGTTTTTGTGGTTTAAGGTTGTTTCTTTGGACAATTTTCGGTGGTGCGTCGATTAGGGAGAATATTCTTTCTGCGGCTGATAGACCTGTTTGGAACTGTGGCCAGAATGAGGCTAGGGAGAGTAGTGGGAAGAATAGCAGCCAGAGGCTTTGGAAGAAGAGGTAAAAGTCTCCTGCTGTAATGTTTCCTTTTAGTATTTCGATTCCGCCGAAGTAAATTATTAATGTTAGTGCAATGCCTTGAACCATGTTGAGGGATGGAAACAGTATGTTTAGCCAGTATGCTCTTTTTAGGTTAACTCTGTATGATTGGTTGTTTACTTCGATGAATTTTCGGTGTAGTTTTTCTTCTTGGCGAAATGTCTTTGCGATTTGGATGCCTGAAATTGTTTCCTGCACGTAGGCGTTAACTACAGCTAAAGCTCTTTGACCTAGAAGTGTTAGTCGTCTTGCAACTTTACGGAATGAGAGCGCTACAGCGAAAATAAGTGGGAACATTAAGAGAGTAATTAGAGTTAATTTTAAATTTATGAAGGCCATTGCTGTTAAAACTATAATTACCACTAGGAACGAACTTAGTACTTGCATTGTTAGATTTACGGTTTGACCGAAGTCTCGGCTATCTGTATTTATTCTCGAAACTATTTTACCTGTAGGATTTTTGTCGAAGAACGACATATCGTGGTTTAGAAGGGATTCACATGCATCTCTACGTAGATCAAGAACTACGTTGCCTATAGCTTTTGACGAATGGATTTGTCTGAAGTAGTTGAAAATCCAGCTTAAAAGGTTTAAAATTAATGTCACAAGGATAACTAGGAATATGTAGAAGAGGTTTCGCGTTGTTCCTAGTAGGTTGATTGCTTCTCGAGATAAAAGTGGTATAAGTGAGTTGGATATGGAGTTTAGGGTGAGGAAAACAACTACTATGAGCATTGAACGTTTATAGGGTCGGAAATATTTTAAGATACGTTTAACTAACTCGATGTCTGAATATTTTCTATCATATTCTTCTGCAGCTAAACCTCTGAAAACCATTTTAGCCATCAGCCCCCTTTATTAACTGAGAAATGTCTACGTCAAATCTTTTCACGAAAATTTTCTTATATTCCTCACATGTTCTAAGCAGTTCTTCATGTGTTCCTTGTGCTATGATTCTTCCACGCTTCATAACTAAAATGAGGTCAGCCCATCTAATTTGACTCAACCTATGCGTTATTATAAAAGTGGTTCTACCTTTCTGAATTCTGAAAATAGCTCTCTGAATCTTGTCTTCGGTCTCGGAGTCGATGGCAGATGTACTGTCATCCAGTATAAGAATTCGAGGATTCGTTAAAAACGCTCTTGCTATTGCTACACGCTGTTTTTCACCACCCGAAAGGGTTACACCACGTTCACCTATAACTGTATAATATCCATTTGGTAACGAAGAAATAAAGTCGTGTGCTTGCGCTTCCTTAGCAACTTTAATAACCTCGTCAAGCGAACTTGTTCGTCCAAAAGAGATGTTTTCGAAAATCGTTGTTGAGAAAAGAAATATGTCTTGCTCGATGTAGGCAATTTGACTTCTTAAGCACTCTAAATTGTACTCTCTGATGTCTATTCCGTCGATTAAAATTCTTCCTTCCGTAACATCATATAGGCGGGAAAGTAGCTTAGTTAATGTTGTTTTACCTGAACCAGTTGTCCCAACGATGGCTACCGTTTGCCCAGGTTTAACCTCAAAAGATATATTGCGTAAAACGTAGTTTGAGTTTCCTGGATATTTAAAGGATACGTTCTCAAATTTTACTGCCCCTTCTATTCTCTTAACAATTCCTTTTGGGTTCTCATCGATTTCCGTTTCCTTATTCATTATTTCAAGTAGTCTTTCAGCTCCTGCAATTGCTAGACGAACCATAGCGAAAGCCCAAATGGAAATGAAGGTTGGGAATCGAAGAGTTCCTAGAAGACCAACGTAAGCTATAATTTGTCCAACACCGATCAGACCTTGGAGGTTAAGGAGAATTGCGTGGCCTAACCCAAATGTAACAACTAAACCAACTAACAGTAATGGGATATATTTTGCTTGAATCTCTCCTTGTTTTATAAAAGCATCACAATATTCTTTGGCAACACGAGAATACCTTTCAGTTTCTCGCTTTTCCTGCGAACTTCCCTTAACCACTTCAATTCCTGTAATTATTTCGGTTAGAACTGTGTTCATTTGTCCAAATTTCATTCGTAATTTTACTGTGACGGGTGATAGTTTTCGATTATAATCCCATAGGGTAATTAGGAATAGCACTGTGAATACCAGGGGGCATAATAGTAGTTCTGAAGGGTAGTACAGGGCTATGAATATAGTTGGGACTACAAGTTGTAGAACTGCTCTGAAAATTTGCGATATTCCTGGAGAAACTAGGAAGTTAAGCATCCTAACATCGTTAGTGGCTCGAGCCATTATATCCCCTATACGCTGCATATCGTGAAAACTTTGGCTTTTACCCAAAAGATTCGTATAAAACTCGTAGCGGACATCGCGTTCAATACGTTGCGCAACAGTTTCTCTCAAAAGGTTTGAAATCAAATTAAGTACTGGTGTTCCAATCGCTAAAAGAAAAACCAAGGTGACGAAATATTTTAATTTGGCTACGTCGCCTATAGTGAATGCATCTATCGCATTCCCAATCACAATCATCAATTGAGAGTTTAGAATGGACGATAAAGTTCCGAGCAAAAAAGATAGGAAAATGAAAAACTTATTAGATTTATACATGATGTGCGCGATAATCCAGCGGATTGGCCCCTTTTTTCTAACTTTTTCAAAAGGATCTTCTTCAGGCATGAACTCCGTTCGTAAAGCGGTTAAAGTAACGGTTCCATCTCTTGTCATAGTTGGTTAAACCCACCTTCCGCTCGGTACCCCGCCATGGAGGTTTGAACATTTTATAAGAACAAGTTTAAGTTTTAAATATTTTTAAGAAATCAAATAAAAAGGCTGGAATAAATATTGGATAACTTAGTAGCATAGCAACGGTAGCTATTGCAATTTCGGTTCGACAATATGAAGATGTACAGCCAACAAAATATATCGTCTCTGCCTTACGTGGTATTTTATATTTTAAATTGGAAAGCCAATCCAGCCTTTTTTCATGAGGCTCGTGGTGAGGGTTATGTTTCTGCTCAACGCTCCTTGCAAAATCGAATTGCTTTGAATGTGGCCCTAACTTCGAGTTTTACTGGTACGGCTTTCAATTCTTCTATTATTGAAGGCTTTATCCCTGTAATGGGATAACACTAAGCATCGCAACCCCCGCAGTTTGTACATGTATAAACAACCTCCATGGTCTTTTGGACGTATTGGGATTTAGAACATCCTCAAGAATTCTCCTTACAACTTCTATCCTCCCATGAGCATACTATTACGACCGCATCTGCACCAAGCTTTTCGGCATGCCTTATGTATTCATACGCCCCCGCCTTTTACGCTTTTCTTATATATTCAAGGTACTCATCGGGACGATAAGCTGCGGTTTCGATACTAGAAACCTCCTCCTCGATACAAACTTCGAACATTTCTCTATATTTAGGCATATCCCAATAGTTATATTTACGCCGAAAGATTTCTTTGTTTTACTTCTTATATCATGGATGGCTTCTCTTAATCCCTCCGGAGTCTTGTATACACCTGCGGTAATACATCCATGAGCTTCGGCTTCAGAAACCGCGGCAACAAGTTCCCAAGCTCCAAGTCCGCTAAGTCCTCTCTCGATGATTGGATACCCACATCCTAAAAATTCAATATTAATCGAGTTTTCCATTTCAATTTAATCCTTCTCGTGACTGTCATGTTCAATTTACATCTTTTTACGTACTCATTTCGATAAACGTGATTTTCGGCCCCGTCGAAACTCTTCGTAAATAAGTGTAATTTTTACAGGTCTATGGCCCAAAATGTGATAATTAATGTGTTCATTAAGTATCTATGCCGAGATTTCACAGCCATTTCGAAAATTTACACTTAGAGTTATATGCTTAGTGTAATGATGTCCTGTGCAAATTTAGTTTTCTTTTTTAACAGGTTTGAGTTTTGATCGCAACCTATCAAGTTGAGGTGGGAGTATTGGCTTAAATGTCACAAATCTCGGTATCGGATATCTCATACCGACTCCTCTTCCTACGTTTTTTAGCGAGTCTATTATTTTATCTAGCCAATCACCGTGCATTGAAAATATTATTTCATCATCATCAATTGATGCAAAGACCCGATCACCAGCTCCTGGAATCGTAACCGTGCAGTCTTTCCTCAAAAACGGCTTTATAACACCTTCACCACACGAAGCTGCCATGCTGATGAGCTCAGACGTTGTTGTCCCGTTACCAAGAAAATTCCTTGCAATCACCAATCTTCCTATTTGAGCTGGAATTCCGTATATGACTACGACATCTGGATTAAATGTACATCTTCGTAATGGTGCAAATACCACTGCTGGGTACTTCCCCTCTTCAACCCTCGGAATTTTATTTGCAAGTTCTCTTGCCGCTTTTTCGTCGATTACATATCGAGCGCTAAGAAAATACTCAATGATGGGGTCTTCATCCTCCAAGGATGCCCAGCCGAAAAGCAATGATGCTGAGGGACATTCATTGTCTTCAAATGTCATACCCACGGTTCTGAATAGGTATCTTGCGGCGGCCATTGCTTGGCACACTGTGATCTTTATTCCCATTTTAGATGGTTGAATGGTATCTTTTGGGAATTTGACGTCTTCTAGGAACTTTACAGCAATCGGAGGAGTTCTTAGTCTCAGAAGGGTCTCTAATTCTATTGATTTGTTTCTTAACGTATTTTTCTCAGAACTCATACAACATCCCCCCTTAAAGATAATGTATAATTGAAAAAGCAAAAAACGTTTTTGCATGAATATATGCACTTATATTGTTCTATTTTGTTCCTTCTTCCTTTAAATAGTCGAGAAGTGCTCCAAGGCTACATCCAAGGAGAACCATATACTTGTCTCCTGCTCCAGCATAGACTAAAAGCTTTTCATCCACTGTTATTGCCCCGGTAGGAAAGACAACGTACGGAATGTCAATTGGGTAGTGCTCATTTCCTTCAAGCTCCCATGGTTTGGACGGAATATAGATTGGAAGTGAGGTACGTGCCAAAACTTTTCTAGGGTTCATTCGATCTAAAAGGGCGGCAGAAACTGTGTAACATCTTTCAAGTCCATGCTTAAGACCGTAGGCTGATGCTAGTTCCTTGCTTATCTTACCAACGCTGTGATAGATTAGAAGCCATCCTTCAGGAACTTTGATTGGAGGCGGTCCTGCACCTATTTTCTCACGTTCATGAAGGTGTTCTCCAGCTTTGATTAGAACTGTTTTCTCTCTTCTCTCATAGATTTTTTTCCAGAGTTCAGAGTATTTCTTAGGGTTTAGGAGTTGGTCTATTCCTGCCTCAAGAACATCGAGATGAATATTGGGATGAAATCTGATAAGCATATAGATTTTTCCATCTATTTCTTCTGGGAATGGGAAAGAGTTTCTTGAGTCGAACTCGGCAATCATACCATGGTAGGTTATCTCCTTGAAGTCTCGGGTCGAATATACAGCTATTCTGTCGGCATTTATCCCTTTGAAAGGTGGTTTAATTTTCCCGCATCCTACAAGAAGATACTGTTTTCCGAATGGAATTATGCGGATGTCCTCTATTCCATAAATGAAGTCGCGGTGAAGGGTTCCATCACCCTTTATCGAAACATCATCTATCCGAGTGAAGTTTACCCCATCTACGCTTCTGAGGGGCCAGACCTCCGAGATATAGTTCTCCATACCCCATCTCCAAGTACCTAGCTTCTCGTCGTAAAATTTAACTCTTCTATAATTTCTGTGAATTCTCGGAGTCAATATAACAAATCCTTCATGTAGGATTGCTCCACCGTTGAATACTGCACCAATTCTCTCTTCCCCATTCTCCGTCCATGTTAATCCAAGTTGTCTAGGATCTAAGATCGGGTTTCGAGGATGAGAGCCTAAAACGAAGATTTTTTCACCTGTCGGGAGTGTTTTTACCTCCCCGTCTCCTAGTTCTTGAACTGTTTTTTCAAGCGTCTCCATTACCGTTTACTCTCCTCTAAAAGTTTTTCGAAGAGTTTGATAAACTTTTCAGCTATTTTATCAGCCCTTCTTTCCTCCACATATTTAACAACCGGCTCTAAGTCAAATCCTACGTTTATAACTTTTATTAACTTCTCTTTAAGCTCTTTGTAGTCTTTATATTTGATTACTTCCCCATTGTTAAGTTCAACGTAGTTTGAGTCGCGGACAAGTATTGGACAACCGGAGCCCAGTGTTAGGTGGATACTGCTGGAGAGCACTGCACGATATTTAATGTTTGGAGCACGGTTAATTAGAAGAGCGTTAGAAGCATGAAGATAGGTGTAAAGTTCATGTAAGGGAAGAGGCTTAACTCTCAGTTCGACAAAATCATATTGGCTTACCAATTTTCTTAACTTTTCAACTTCTCCTCCAGGGTTAGCAACTACCAGGTATAAGAGATTTGTTTCTTTCGCTACTTCCTCTAGCTCTGGAAGAACTGGAATTACATCGTCTTGTCTGAATCCGTAAGAGAAGATTATTGGTCTTTCAAGTGGAAGATTCAATGCTCTGCGTGCCGCTATCCTATCTCCTAGCTTCATAGGATGGCAGGGGTATGGAATTATATGGATTATATCTTTGGGGAAATATTTGGCGATGAACTCAACATATCGGTGGTCGAAGCATACTATAGCGTCCCATTGAAATTGGTAGTATAATGGGTCTTCCGGAGGCCCTCCTTCATGGACCACCATTACTGTAACAGCTTTCTCTCTTATTTTTGGGAAGAGTTTCAATAGTTGCTCAGATGGAAGTCGTTCAACATTCTGAGCTACAAAGACTTGATAGTCTGTTTTTAAGAGTGGTTTAGGGTCGAACCAGGATGCTCGGGTATAGGGGTGTACGGAATCCACCGTGTAATGTCTTATTACGTATGGCTCGTCTTTTTGTAGTGTTGGTCTAGCGTCTGGGTGTCTTATGGGTGCGAAAACCGTTAGCGGATAGCCCATTGTCGTCCATGATCTTCCAATTAGCTCAGCGTGGATTGATGGTCCGTTTGCAGCGTTCCATAGTGTCATCATTCCGATGCGCATTTTTCTATGCGAGTTAAAGTTTTTTGCGATGCCTACGGTTGATAGGCTTAGGGTTAGTAGGGTTGGCTTAATAAGTGGGCTGGCCAATTGAATCCATTTAAATATTAGGATTAATTCTCTAAGCATGTCGCTTTACTATGATATAATGTTATATATTTTTATCGGTGTTTTGTAGATTTTTAATATTAATTCTAATTGTTTAATATGCTATATTGGAATAGTTGCAAACATAGCACATGTAGATGAAATCATAACCAGGAGAGTAGAGCTGGTGTGTACACTGGCTTTAAAAGCATTCCTCTAAATATTTTCCAAGCATTTTCGCTGGCTATTGGAGGATATATTTGGGATTTACCTGGAATAGGTCACTACATTTGGGGTCCGTTCTACACTATTTTCCTAATAATAGGACTCATAATCTTTCAATGGGTAGAAACAGATCCGGACTTCGAAGCTCTCAGGGCAAAATATGGCAGAAAAAACCTTTAAATCTTTAACATGCATTGCAAAAGTTTCTTGAATAGAAGCTAAGAAATTGTGAGAATTTGTAAGACACTACGTAAAACGTTGCTTAAGCGTCCTCATTTATATTTAAATTCTATTTATGATGTTCGCTTTCCATAAAAGCGATAAATGATGGGAAGAAAGTCGTGAAAATAAAAAAGTCGATGAATAAAATATATGCGTCTATGAGTAAACCATAAGAAAGAAGAAGTTTTCCGTTGCCTAGAAATCCTTCTGCTGAAAAGGCACCTATAATCAGTACAAACAAGTCTATTGGCTTGATTCTGAGCAGTCTAGAGGAAAACCTCTCTTTTAAAACAAGTTTCTCGACGATAATTATAGAAACCAAAGGAAAGACAATCAATGGCAGAATAAAATAATAAAACGTTTCAAATAACATTATTAAAGGTATGAGAAATAT
>Ga0180301_10000955_pt1 | contig 22664 bp, 19 predicted proteins | sample GuaBasSediGuay16_FD_121797 | JGI IMG/M metagenome (GOLD analysis project Ga0180301, IMG submission 121797) | Subseafloor sediment microbial communities from Guaymas Basin, Gulf of California, Mexico - Guay16, Core 4569-2, 12-15 cm | ecosystem: Environmental > Aquatic > Marine > Hydrothermal...
AAAGAAATTATTTCTTCTGCCTGTGGATATTTAAAAATAAATTTTATCTTCTCTATTGTTATATTTCTGTTTATTGGTTTTAACCAGGCTTTAAGAGGCTCAGGGGACGCAGTTACTCCTTTGAAGGTCCTTATTCTGTCCAATGTAGTTAACATACTGCTTGACCCTTTATTTATTTTTGGTTTTGGGTTTTTTCCCCGGTTAGAAGTTGCTGGTTCTGCAGTGGCAACTGTTATCAGCCGCGCTATGGGAGTAGTTATTCTTCTGGGCCATTTTCTCTATGGACATTCAAGTTTACATTTTCACCGCGATATTTTTAAGATTAACTTTGCAATTATAAAAAGAATAGTAAGTATCGGATTTTTTGCTTCTTTTGAAGTTTTGTTGCGCCAAATTTCATTTCTCTTCCTTCTTCGTTTTATTGCAGTATTTGGCGCTGTTGGCCTTGCCGCTTATGGTATAGTTTTGCGTTTAAGAATGGCTGTGATAATGCTTGGGTTGGGAATGGGCAGTGCCTGTGGTGTGCTTATCGGGCAGAATATGGGAGGAGGGTTTTCTAAAAGAGCGGTAAACTCAGGATGGGTGGCATTAAGATATTATGAGTTAATCATTTTACCGCTTGCTCTAATATTTTTTATTTTCGCTCCTTACATAATAGGGGTTTTCAATAGCCATCCTGATGTGGTCAGAATAGGCAGTAATTTCTTGCGTCTTATGGCGATTACACTGCCGTTTTTAGCCTCAGCGCTTGTTTTGGGTAGAGGGATAAGTGGTGCTGGCGATACAGCAGCTCCGGCAGTAATGACCGGCATTGCCCAGCTGGGGCTGCGTATTCCTGCAGCTTTTATAATGGCTTTTCTTCTTGGCCTGGGCATAAATGGTATCTGGCTGGGTATTAATATCTCAGATATCTTTCAGGGTATAGTGATGCTATGGTATTTTAAGGGGAGGTTCTGGCAGAAAAGATACTATCAGCATCGCAGGATTCTGGAGGCAGAAAATGTTATTATTACTTAGAAAAGGAGAGTATAATATTAAAAATACTGGGAGGTGTAACTATGGTTATGCTCGTCAGGCTTCTGGGTGCAGTTATTGTAATTATGGGGTTTATTTTTGGGATAAAGCCGGAGGTATTTCAGAAATATGTGAAATTCTGGAATTCCCGAAAAAGGATTGTTACAGGTGGGGTTATAAGCCTTTTATTCGGGATTATTTTCTTATTAGCCGCTTTTAAGTGCCGGGGGCCAGTAGTAATTACTATCTTTGGAATCTGGGCTATCATAAAGGGAATAATTCTATTTGTAATAAACGAGAAGAAGTTGAATGCTTATCTTGAATGGTGGCTGGAGAAACCTTTATCAGCTATGCGCATTATGGGAATTATTCTTTTGGCTTTGGGTATCCTGGTTGTTTGGTGTGCATAAGTATAGTTGCTTCTAAGAAAATAGGAAATTACACTTCTTGTGAATGTAATAAAAAAGCGTAATATAAAAACTGGAGAATAAAAATCTTGTAGTTTCTTCCCAACCACCTAGACAAAAACCGTGGCCAAAAATAGGAATTCTTTTTTAAAAAAAATTGGCGGCTGTTTTGATTCTATCTTAAAGATAGAGAAGTTACATTAAATATCTTGATACTGTAAACTATTCTTCGCAAATTGACAGATAAATAAAAACGGCATATCCTCAAAAAAGGTACGAAAATTTTACTTTTCATTTTGTCCTATTATACCAGAGATTAACCAGTCTGGTTTGTGGGTTAAATTGTAAGGAGGTTTCTTTTATCTTTTTAGCCTTTTTGTAAGTATTTCTCGTTATAAGAAGTGTTACCTATATATAATATAATATGAGAAACACATTGTATTATTGAAGAAGACAAATAAGCAGTTAGTAATATTTATCCCTTTTAGGAAATTCTTGCATATGCGAGTAAAAAAGATAAAATTAAAAACAGGTAGCCAATTTTATCAGCAGTATCTTCATATAAGGAGGGAGAATGGATATTTATCTAACACGCCAGGGTTATGAGAAGATGCAGGAGGAGTTAGATTATCTAAAGAATGTAAAGAGAAGGGAAATCTCTGCTGCTATAAAGAAAGCAAGGGAGCTTGGCGACTTGTCAGAGAATGCAGAATATATTGCGGCTAAGGAGGAGCAGGCGTTAATAGAGAAAAAAATTGCTGAACTTGAGGATAAGTTAAGCAAAGCGCGTATTATTGAAGATGAGAAGATTAACCCTTTTGAGATAAGAATTGGGGCAAAGGTTAAGTTAAAGGATTTAGCTACAGGGGAAGAGTTAGAGTATACAATAGTTTCTGAGGAAGAGGCCGATTATGAGAAAGGGCTGATTTCTCTTACCTCTCCTGTGGGAAGAGCATTGCTGGGACATAGAGAAGGCGATACTGTAGAGATAAAAATTCCTGCCGGAACGTTAAGATACAATATAATCTCCATTTCCCGCTAACCACAATCTTTATAGGTTTCAGATGCTGTTTCTATCAACGTCTGTCGCGCTACTTTTTGTTGCGTTAAAGGCCTCACCGCATTGTAGAGTTACAGATGAAATAGCCAATTGCCCTTAGAAGCCCATAATTAACAGTTAGGAAATTACGGCGCTTGCAAGCCAATGACTGAGCTTAAAAACACCTTAATTCCAAATCACCTCAGACAGTTCGTAGCCCCTAATTGCTAAACCCTATTCGTTATACGCTGTTAAAGGAATATTGACAGTTTTCCTTTTATTGTATATTATGTTTCTGGAAGTTCACGGGGAGGAGATAATTCAAAAATATAAGACGACATGCCTGAGGGCCACCTTTTTAGATTATATATTAACTCAGATTCACAAAGCAGCATAAAGGAGAATATTGATGCCTTTCTTAAAGAGAGATTAGGTACAGCCTACACTTTAGAAGTTGTTGACATAAAGGAAGGTATAGAAAAAGCAAGAAATGATTCAGTCTTTGTCGCTCCTACCCTTATTAAAATCTTTCCACCTCCTAAAAAGAGAATTATAGGGGATTTATCCTCTAAAGATAGAGCCCTGTTAGTTTTAGGGATTTAGAATCGAGTTTATTGCCTTAGTAGCAAGATGCTAGGATTTTTCTTCGCACAATTTGATTTTATCGTTTTTCTTTATGGAGTAAGTTTGATTGTGCTTTCTGCTTTATGCTTTACATATGTTTCAGAGAGAAGGCGCGACAAGATTCCTTTTAAGATTCTTGGGTATTTCTTGTTTGTAGGAGGAATAGGGCAATGGCTTCGGGTTTTTGCTCTTGACTTAGGAGATTCTATCGGGTTTAAGGCAATAAGGGCAATAGTTTTTGTTATTTCTTATCTTTTCCTCTTATCTTTTTTTAAAAGAATTGTTCATATTTTGTTCTTTCAGCTGGTGCCCAAAGCGCTTTATGTTCTTATAGTCGCTGGTTTTGTGCTGTTGTGGGTATTATATGGTTATTATGGAGTTATAGCAGCTTTGCACTATGTATTTGCTTTAATTGTAGGCTCTTTGTGTGCTTTATTCATCTATAAATATTCACGGAAAGAAAAGGTTTTTCCTCTAAAGGTATTCAGTATATTATTAGGATTGCATTTTATTCTTCGGGGTATTTTTGTTCCCAAAGATACAGTTTTATTCTCTCCTTATCTTAATGAGGAAACTTTTAGTTACTTTCTTGGTTTTCCTGTTGAAGTATTACTTTCTATACTGATTTTTATTTGTGCTTATTTGTTATATCTTTCCTCATGTTGTATATCTTCTCGCCTTAAAGTGTATAAGGTAACTAAGAGAGATATTTACATTGGCCATGCGGGCCTATTGTTTTTTATTATTGTTTTAATTTTAAGCTGGGTTATGGTGAATTCCTTAGGTGAATATAGCAAGAAGAAAGAGAGGAAGATTGCCCGTCTGAATTTAAATGTTTTAAGTCACCGTTTAAAAGATATTCTTGTAAAAACAGAGGAGGTTGCAGAGGCTTTAAGTATTTCTAGCCGTGCACGCGACGTTGTTAAATATAATGATGGTTTGGCAAAAGAAAGAGCCGATATTCTTCTTCGTAGCTATAAAAAAGCATTCCAGATGGATACTTGCTATATTCTTAATAAAAAGGGTGTAGCAGTTGCTGCTTTGAACAAAGACAGGGAAGATAGTTTTTTAGGAAAAACATTTTCTTCATTCTCTTATTTTAAAAAAGCAATAGAAGGGAAAAGAGGATATTACTTTGCATTAAACCATTATCCACATAAGTGGTATTTCTACGCAAGTTCACCAATTAAAGATAAAAAGGGAAATATCATTGGTGTTGCTGTTGTGGGGAGTAATCTTGATGAGCTAATTCATGACTTAAAAATGTTTGGTTATAGTTTCCTTATTAGCCCAGAAAGAATAATTTTTATTTCAAGTGACGGAAAGATTACTTTTAAGAGTTTTTACTCTTCAAATAAGGCCTCTAAGAAGAATATGATTTTATCTGATAAGTTTGAAGGAGTTGATTTTACTCCTTTGTTTACAAAAGATTATTTATTCCCCGAAGAAGTATTTTTTAAAGGGGAGTCCTATTATTTGATAAAGAACTTTGTTGGTCATGGGGGGTGGTATTTAGTAGCTTTATGGCCGATGACAGTTGTATTAATTACAAGAATGATTGGTTTAATTATTGTTATGTTTATAGTGTCTCTTTTCTTTGTATTCTTTGTTGTTATCCACAACTATACAAATTTACTTGAGAGTGTCAGAAGGGCATATACAGAACGCAAAGCTATCTTTGATGTTGCCAGTGCAGTTGCAATCATTGCTACAGATTTAGAAGGAAAAATAAAGATTTTCAATAAAGGCGCAGAGCATATATTAGGGTATAGCGCTTATGAAGTTAAAGGCAAAAACATATGTATGTTTTTCTCTTCAAAAGGTGCTTTCGAGCCATTAGATTTCAATTCTTTAGTAGAACAGGCCCGGTCAGGATTACTTCAGAGAGAAGAGTATGTCTGGTACAGGAAAGATGGAAGGAAAATTACTGTAGATGTGTCTGTTGCCTACCAGCGTAATAGCGAAGAGAAAACCGAAGGGTTTATTTTTATGGCTACAGATATAACCAAGCGTAAAACCATGGAGGAGGAGTTACGAAGAGAAAAAGACAGAGCAAAGATGTATTTTGATATGGCAGGGGCTATTCTTTTAGTGCTTGACAGAGCAGGGAAAGTTTCTCTTGTTAATAAGAAAGGATGTGCGATACTGGGATATAGAGATGACGAGATAGTGGGTAAGGACTGGTTTGACAATTTTTTGCCCGTCAGAGTGCGAGAAGAGGCTAGGAATGTGTTTAATCTTCTTATAAGTGGCGGGAAAGAGCCTTTTAGTTATTATGAGAATCCAGTATTGACAAAAGAAGGGGAGAGAATAATTGCCTGGCATAATACTGTTATCCGTGGCGAGAAGGGAGAAATTATAGGGACTATAAGCTCTGGTGAAGATATTACGACAAGGAAAAAAACAGAAGAGGATTTAAAAGAAAAAATAGAAGAACTTAAAAGATTCCACCATTTTGCTGTAGATAGAGAGCTTAGAATGAAGAAATTAAAAGAAGAGATTAATAGCTTAAAGAAATTGTTAGAGGATAAATAAATAAGTGTATGTTTAAGTTTAGCTTAAGAGAGAAACTGGTTGTTATTACAGTATCTTTTATACTTTTCGCACTGGCTGGGAGCATTTTTCTTCCCCTTAAGAGTTTTATCCCTTTGTATAAAAAAAGTGTAGTTGAGAGAGTGTTTTTGCGTATGCACGAGTTAAAAGATATCTTAGAAGATACGGCATCATTGGGGTTTGAATTGGGAGAATTAGAAGGGGTTGATAAAGAGTGTAGAAGAATTATAAGGGACATTCCTTATGGAACATACTGTTTTGTCGCAGATACTCAAGGGAGAGTATATTATCATAATTTAGAGAAAGAAAAAGGAAAAGTCTACAGGGATAAGACAACCTTAAAGGCTCTAAAGGCACATAGAAAGTTAATGCAATGCGTACGTTCAGGTAGAGAAAAATGCGTTTATGATTTTTCTTTGCCTCTATACGATGCCGGAGGAAGGCATTTTGGCGTAATCAGAGTAGGGGCCTTAGAAGATATCTTTGATAAGGAAATAAATGCTTTAAAGGAACGTTCTTTACTGCTTTATGTCGTATTTGTAATTTTTACTATTGCGAGTGTCTCTTTGCTTAACAGAGCTTTTGTGATTGAACCCTTGCAGTGTATTCTAAAAGGCCTTGAGAGATTTTCTCGTGGTGAGTTAGGGTATAAAATTAAAATAAGGCGCAAAGATGAATTTGGCGTCCTTTCATCTACCCTTAACCAGATGGCTCAGTCCCTTTTAAAAACTCAGAAGGAGCTTCTTTCTTCTAAGGAATATATAGAGTCTATTATTGAGAACATAAGTGATGCCTTAGTGGTTGTAGATGCAGATAAGAAAATCACCATGGTAAATGCTGCTACTCTTAATTTACTGGGCTATAAAAAAGAAGAGATTATAGGAGCCTCTTTAGAGAAGATTACAACGCAGAATATTTTAGATGAAGAAACAATGGAAGAATTGGCTGAAAAAAAGGTATTACACAATTTGAGCGTAGAATATATCACTAAAGATAAGGAAAAAATTCCCCTTAATCTTTCTGTTAGTATGGTTAAGCTTAAAGCTGAAGATGAGACTCCACATGGTTTTGTCTTTGTGCTAATAGCGGGGGATATGCGTAAGATTAGAGGATTAATTAGAGATTTGGAAGAGGCTAACGCCAGATTTAAAGGGGAGCAGGAAAGCTTAGAATATAAAGTGAATGAGCGTACAAAAGAGCTTAGAGATTCCCAGCAGGCAATGTTGAATATCCTGGAAGATTTAGAAGAGGCAAAGGAAGATATAGAGATAAGCAGAAGAAGTTTCCTGAATATTGTGGAGAAAAGCACAGAAGGTATTGCTGTTGTGAATAAGGATGGCAGGGTGCTTTTTGCTAATAACAGTTTCTGCAGGCTTGTTGAGATTGGGAAAGAAAAACTCCCAGGAATTTTTTTGGGGCAGGCATCTCTTAGTGGGGAAAGTTGCGAGGTGGATATTGTTGCAGGCGATAAAATTAAGAAGGCGGAGTTAAGAGAAGTTGACATAGAGTGGCGGAAAGAAAAAGCGCACCTTCTTCTATTCCACGATATTACTGAAAGGATAGAGTTTGAAGAGAGCCTTAGGCTGGCGGCTGAACAGTGGCGCTCTACGTTTGATGCTATTTTAGATGCTGTTATTCTTCTTGACAGAGAAGGAAGGGTGTTGCGTTGCAATAAAGCTGCAAAGGAGCTTCTGGGAGCCTCTTATAGTGAAATAAAAGATACGTTCCTTTTTGATATATTCTTACCGGAAGAGAAACTTAAAGATAAAATTTTTGTAAAAGCAATTGATACAAAGACTCGTCAATCATGCGAAGTTAAGTATAGCAACAGATGGTTTCTTATCACTCTTGACCCTATTATAGATAAAGAAACAACTAGTGGAGCAATATGTATTATTGCTGATGTGACAGAGGAAAAAGAGGCAAAGGAAGAGGTGAAGTTTGGCTACTGGAGTAAGACTGTTATCACAGAAATAATTAAATTATCCCTGGAAGGTATTAGTTTAAGGGATATTTTAAAACGTACCCTTTATTCTTTAATTTCGTTTTCCTGGCTTAATATAGAGGCTAAGGGAGCTATTTTTCTTTCTGATAATAAAAGTAAACAGCTTATATTGATGGCAGAGGCGGGTTTACCTTATTTAAAGGAAAGCTGTGGCCGTATTCCTTTTGGGGAATGTATTTGCGGAAGGGCAGTATTAAGCAAAGAGCCATGCTCTGTCTATAATCATGATGAACAGGAATATTATAAATGTGAAGAAAAAGATAAACACACTCATTTCTGTTTTCCTATTAGCCACGGCGGTAAGTATGATGAAGAGAACATCCGCGGTTTGATGGTATTTTGCGGTGATTACGGCGCGGTATTAGATAGTAAAACAGAAGATTTCCTTTTGTCTCTCTCCAATGTGTTAGCAGAGATTATTGAGTTTAAGCGCACAGAGGAAGAGCTTCGTTCTACAAAAGTTTTTGTAGAAAACATCGTAGAGAGTGCACATTCAATTATTCTTGTCTTAGACAGGGAGAGAGTTGTTGTAAGTGCTAACAGTTTTACGGAAGAGCTCTTAGGCTACCAGCGTAGAGATATCATTGGTAAGAATTGGTTCGATGCCTTTGTTCCTGAAGATGAAAAAGAAGAGGCAAAAAAAGAATATCTTAGGTGTGTTAAGGGGGAGAAAGTAAAAGGCTATGAGTGTTCTATAATAACTAAGGATAGCCAGAAGCGAGTAATCTCCTGGTATGCCTCTCCTTTGTATGATAGCGAAGGTAATACAATGGGGGCTGTAGCTTTAGGATACGATGTTACAGAGAGGAAGGAGATGGAGAAATCCCAGAGGCTTGCCCAGTTAGGCAAGCTTGTTGCTGATATGGCGCATGAGGTAAACAACCCTCTTATGGTTATTTCAGGGCGTGCCCAGTTATCCCTTATGGAGGATATTCAAAACGAAGAGTTAAAAAACAACTTGAATATCATTATTAAAGAATGTCAGAGAGCAAAAGATATTATCCAGCGGCTTTTAAGGTTTTCCCGTCCCAGCAAAGGTGAATTTAGAGATATAAACATAAACGATTCTTTGATTGAGGTGATATCCTTAATTGAGCACCAGTTTAGCCTTGTAAATATAAATATAGTTAGAAATTTTGATGAGGATATTGGGTTAATAAGAGGCGACGAGAAACAGCTTCAGGAAGTGTTTATAAACCTTTTAAACAATGCCCGGGATGCAATGCCTCAGGGAGGAAATATTGAAGTTAGGACAGTTTCTTCTTCGGGGGGGGTGAGAATAGAAATAAAGGATACAGGAATTGGCATGGATAGAAAGACATTGTCAAAAGTATTTGACCCTTTCTTCACCACAAAAGAAAAAGGGACAGGGTTAGGGCTTGCTGTATGCTATAGTATAATTAAGAATCATAAAGGAGATATGTGGTTTGAGAGTATATGGGGAAAGGGAACTACGGCAATAATAACTTTACCAACCATAGGAGGAAAAGATGCATAAAATACTTATTATTGATGATGAGCCCGAGATTGTTGATATTTTAGAGAAGTTTCTTGCCAAAAGAGGTTACGAGGTTGTTAAAGCTTATGGAGGAGAAGAGGGGTTAGAGAAGATTCTTTCTGACGAAAACTTTGATTTGGTTATTTTAGATATGAAGATGCCCAAGCTAAACGGTGCGGATATTCTGGAGAAGGTTATCGCAGAAGGAAAACATCCTAAAGTTATTATCTTAAGCGGTTCATTGGGTATTGATAAGAATATTGATACATTAAAGAGATTAGGCTATAATGAAAAAGATATTCTTATTAAGCCTATAGATTTAGAGGAATTAATTAAGGCTGTAAAAGAGAAGTTATGTGAAGAGTAATGTGGGATAAGATTTTAGTTGTTGATGACGATATAGATACAAGAGAGAAATTTTATGAGATATTTTCTTCCTTGTGTTATAAAGTCACGTGTGCTCCCACAGCAGAGGAGGCTTTCAACCGTCTTCTTGAAGAGCGTTACGGAATTATTATCTTGGATGAGGTAATGCCAAAGATAGGCGGATTTGAAGCAGCTGAGAAGATTAGAGAGTTTGATAGAGAAACGAAAATAGTTATTCTTACCGAAGAGGAACCGGCAAAAGACGATAATAGAGTAGCCGACTTACATATCAGCCGCCTTATTAAAAAAGATTTCTCTAACCATTTTATGGTAAAAGAGATTATTGAGATTTTAAAAAAGGTTAAGGAGCAGAAAAAGCCCCAGTTACCCAGTGACTATAGAAGCACTGTATTAGTGGTAGATGATAATCCTCAGATAAGAGAGGTTCTGGAAGTTTTCTTAAGCAGAAAAGGGCATAGGGTGATAACATCTTCATCTGGAGAAGACGCCCTTATGAAAGTAAAAGTTGATAAGCCCAGAGTAGTTTTTCTTGATTTTCGAATGCCGGGCATGGATGGCCTTATGGTGCTTAAGGCAATAAAAAAGTTAGATAGCAAAATTGATGTTGTTATGTTGACTTCTGCTAAAGATAGTTATATTATGGATGAGGCAAGAAGATTAGGGGCAAGTGATTATCTGGTTAAGCCGTGTGATTTGGAAAAAGTTGATACTGTTATTACCTCTTTATTAGTGAGAGTTTAAGATGGATAAAAAGATTTTAATAATCGACGACGAGCTGGAAGTAAGGAATCTATTTTATGATATTTTCACTAAGGAAGGCTATAAAGTAGTTACTATAGCAGGAGGGGAAGAGTCAATAAAGGCTGTCAAAAAAGAGAAGCCAGATTTGGTTTTACTTGATTTTAATATGCCTAATATTAACGGCATAGAGATATTGAAGGAAATAAGAAAGGAAGATACAAAAACAAAAATAGTTATGCTTACAGCGGTAGGCAGTGAAGATTTAGAAAAAGAGGCGCGCCTTTTAGGGGCAAGCGGTTTTTTGCGCAAGAGTTTGGGTATTGAGGTTGTTGTTAAATCAGTTAACAATATCTTTGGCATAGAGAAAGAGTATGCAGAGAACAAGATTCTTGTAGTTGATGATGATGAAGCATTAACTTCTCTTATCAGGGATTTCCTTGTCAGAAAGGGTTATGTTGTTTCTGTCGCAAAAGAAGGAGAAGAGGCATTAGAGAAGTTTAAAAAGGAAAGGCCTATCCTTATTCTTCTGGATGTAAGGCTTCCGGGGATGGATGGAATTGTGGTATTAAAGAAGATAAGAGAGATAGATGATAAAGTCGGAGTGATAATGATTACTGGCATAAAGGATGAAGATGTTTTTGAGGAAGCAAAAAGGTTAGGAGCCTACGAGTATATTACTAAACCTTTTGAGTTAGATTATCTTGAAACCTGTGTGTTAGTAAGAATAAGTCTTGTATCTGCCCAGATAAGCTGAATTTCTTTTGAGTCCCAAAAGCATATAATCAATCCCCAGATATAAACAATGGATAATAAGAGAATAAATATTTTATTGGTGGAAGACGAAGGAAATGTGGCCGATTTGATTAAAGAGATGCTTAAAAAAAGCAACAGAGGAGATTTTAATATTGAAGGGGTAAGCACTTTAAAAGAAGCAATGGGGAAATTAGAAGAAAATAAATTTGACGCAGTCTTGCTAGACCTTAATCTCCCCGACAGCAAGGGTTTAGAAACTTTAGATAAAATGCGCAGTATAGTTTGCAACATAGCAATAGTTGTACTTACTGGTTTAGATGATGCAGGTACTGCCTTAGAAGCAGTAAAGAAAGGTGCCCAGGATTATCTTATGAAAAGCGAAGTGAGTTTTCCTCTGCTTGTGCGTTCACTGCAGTATGCTATTGAGCGCAACCGTATAGAAGAAGCACTGAGAGAGTCGTGTGAAACCCTTGAAGAAAAGGTAAAAGAACGCACTAGGCAGCTTTCCGAGTCAAACCGCCTGCTTACCAAAGAGATAGAAGAGCGCAAGAAAAAAGAGCAAGAGTTAAGAGTTGCTTATACAAAGTTGAAAGAAACCCAGTCACAGCTTATCCAGGCAGAAAAGATGCGGATGGTAGGAATGCTTGCTAGCGGTGTGGCACATGAAGTTAAGAACCCTTTGGCAATAATTCTGCAGGGGATTGAATTTTTAGAGAAGAGAGTAGATTCTTACGATGATAACATAAAGTTGACATTTAATGTCATAAAAGAGGCAATTAATAGAGCAGATAGTATTGTAAAAGGGCTTCTTGATTTTTCTTCTATCTCGCAATTAGAGGTTTCTAAGGTAGACATAAACTCTCTTCTTGAAGAGAGTATTTTTCTTCTTAAGCATCAGTTTGATAAACGTCAAATTAAGGTAACGAAGGAATTTTCTGATAACCTTCCGAGTTTATATATAGATAAGAACAGGATTGAACAGGTTTTTGTAAATATATTTATGAATGCTGCTTACGCAATGGAAAAAGGGGGAGTTCTAAAGGTAAGGACACGTCTTAGCGATGACCATTTACGTCTAATAGTAGAGGTTGAAGATACGGGTTGCGGGATTGATGAGAACATTATTGATAAGATATTCGACCCCTTTTTTACTACAAATCGTGGTAAAGGAGGAACAGGCCTTGGTTTGGCGATTGTAAAGAATATAGTTGAAATGCACGGCGGAGAAATAGAGGTTAGCAATAAAGAAGAGGGGGGCGTAAGAGTTATAGTGGTCTTTAAGATAGGAGGGAGGTAGTATGGAGAAAAAGAGAGTGCTTATTATTGATGACGAGAAGAGTTTCACTCAGATGGTTAAGTTGAATTTAGAAGAGACAGGCAAATACATTGTTCGTGCTGAGAACGATGGCGCTAAGGCTATTGAGGCAGCAAGAGAATTTAATCCTCACATTATCTTTCTTGATATTGTTATGCCTGACGTGGATGGAGGCGAGATAGCTCAGAAATTACGTGCCGATACAAATCTGGCGAAAATTCCTGTAGTTTTTCTTACTGCTATTGTAAAGGAGAATGAGGTGGATTCTCAAGATGGAATTATCGGCGGAAACCCTTTTATTGCCAAACCTGTTACCACCCAGAAAATTACCGATGCTATTGAGAAATATACTCAAGGGGTCGACAGGCAATAAAAGAAAGGCAGTTATTCAAGGCGTTTCATTTGAGAAGAAGGTTTTTCACTGAGTCTCTTCTCAATGTAGTAATAAATTCTATCACGGTCCCTTAAGTCAATGTTTATGAATTTTATTCCCACAAGATAAGGAAATTCTGCTTCGTTTTTTGAAGGGTTTTCTTTTATCCACACTACCTCCCCTGTGGCTTCTATAGGGTTAGTGTTTTCTATAAGTTTTATCTGTAGGTCCAGGACTACACCTGGGATGAGCCTATGGTCAATAGGTAGAGCAATACCCCCTTTACTTATATTCATACTCACTGAGTTTCCCCATCCGTCAGGAGGGCTGATTACTTTGTAGGTTATTTTAAAAGATTCATTTATGCGTATAGTTTGACGCCGCTCGCTCATTTCATCCAATTTTAACATAAAGTATATTTTTATGTCAATAGATATTTGGCTAAGTAACCTTAGAAAGATACTGTAAACTATTCTTCGCAAATTTTCCTGGGGACAGTATTGACAGGTAAATAAAAAAATATTTCTAATCATATAAAAATTATGATAGAATAATTTTCACAAAGAGGGAGGTATAGTGAGTGTAAAGGAAAAGATTCTTATTATTGAGGATGATGAGCTTTTTTCCAATAGTTTAGCGCGTGCTCTTGAACGTGAGGGGTTTGAGGTAGATAAGGCAAAGAGTGCCGAGGAAGCCTTAAATCTCGTGCAGAAGAAGAATTTCAATCTCATTATATCCGACGTAAGGTTAGGAGAAGGAATAGATGGTATCGAGACAGTAAAAAGGATTAAAGAGCTAAAGCCTACCGTTAAGACTTCCGTAATTATAGTCACAGCCTATAGTGACAAGGATGCACCTATTAGGGCAATACAGATAGACGCTGACGATTTTATTTTCAAGCCTATCCAGCTTGATTACTTTATGTTAAGGGTAAAGAAGATTTTAGAGATGGCACGCCTTAAGAGACACGAGGAGGAGTATATAGGTGAGATACGCATATTGAAAGAAAAACTCACCCAGTACAATCTTGCCTTAGAAGACAAAATAAGAGAAAAGACCACCGAACTTACCCTTCTCTTTGAGATAGGAAGAGAGCTTACCTCTTCTTTGCAGCTTGAAGAAGTTCTACATACCATTGTTGAAAGAACAGCTGACGTTTTAGATGTAGAGAGATGCTCTTTGCTTCTTCTGGATGAAACCAAGAATGAGCTTTTTATTGCGGCTGCCAAGGGAATTCCTCATGAAGTTATTGCCAAAACAAGGATAAAAATGGGAGAAAAGATATCAGGATGGGTTCTTGAAAATAAAATATCTATATTAGTAGAAGATATTGAGAAAGACATCCGTTTTTCCAAGAGAAACGAAGAGAGGTATTTTACCCGTTCTTTTATAAGTGTTCCCCTTGTTTTTAAAGGAAGAAAAATAGGGGTTATTAACGTTAACAACAAACGTTCCCGCCAGATTTTTACTAAGGAGGAGTTAAGGCTTGTGGAGGGGATTGCTGACCAGGCTGCTGTTGCCGTTGAGAACGCAAGGCTTTATAGCAATCTTAGAGGTGTATATTTACAAATTATTGCTACCCTTACATCAATAATTGAGGTAAAAGACCATTACACCAAAGGTCATTCTGAGAGGGTAACAACTTATGCTGTAGAACTTGCAAAAAAGATGGGTTTTTCTTCTTCCCAGATAGAAATAGTACGTTTAGCCTGTCAGCTTCACGATTTGGGTAAAATCGGGATACATGAAAATATACTTACTAAACCTGGAAAGTTAAGCAAGGAAGAGTGGGAGGAGATAAAGCTCCATCCTTTAAAAGGAGCAGAAATCTTAAAGCCTCTTACTTTTTTAAATGATGTGATTAGACTTATTGAGCAGCATCATGAGCGTTTTGACGGGAAAGGTTATCCTTATGGCAACAGAGGTGGTGATATTGATTTGCGGGCAAGGATTATGGCTGTTGCAGACAGTTTTGACGCTATGACTACAGACCGTCCCTATGCTAAAGCATTGAGTATAGAAGAAGCTATCAAGGAGTTAGAGCGTTGTAAGGGAACGCAATTTGACCCTGAAGTGGTTGATGCTTTTATCTCTCTTATTAAAGAAAAACCATATTTATTCAAGAAATAAGTCTAATGTAGTAAATGCTTGACGTTTTTTCTATTATATGTTAATATCTTTCCCTTATGTGGGCAGTAGTTGAAATAAAACACAAACAATTTAAGGTAAAAAAAGGAGACGAGCTCCTTGTGGAGCGTATTAAAGGAGAAGGGGATATTGTTCTGGATAAGGTGTTGCTTCTTTGTAAGAGTAAAGAAACAAAAATAGGCACCCCCTATCTTGAAAATATAAAAGTTAAGGCTTCTATTTTGGGAGAAAAAAAGATGCCGAAGATAACAGTTTATAAATATAGAAGAAGAAAGAAGTACCGCCGCAAGAAAGGACATCGGCAAGTTCTTACCCGCCTTAAGATAGTGGATATTGTTACGTCTTGAACGCCTCTAAGCAGCTATTTATCCTTCAGAAAGAAGAAACGAAGAGAAAAAATTATTCCCTTATCAGCCAAAACTGATAAAATAAAAAGGAAGATTTTGTCAGTTGTTAGAGGGAATCGTAAGCTGAAAATATAGATAGGGGTTATGAAGAAAGTAGTGGTGAAAATAGGAAGCAGTGTGTTTGCGCCCAGAGGCGAGATAGATAAAAGTTTTCTACGGGCATTGGTTAGGAATGTTATTGAACTGGAAGATAGAGGTTTTCGGGTGATTTTGGTTAGTTCAGGAGCTATAGCGTGTGGTCTGAGTAAGTTAGGTTACCGCCGTCGCCCTTCTGATTTGTCCTCTCTTATGGCTATTGCCGCAACAGGGCAGATTGTTCTTATGGATATGTATGCAAAGGTTTTCTCCCGTTATGGACGCAGATGCGCGCAAATTCTTCTTACCTGGGATGATTTTAATGATCGTATCCGTTACTTGAATGCACGCAATACCATAAACAGGCTGCTGAGTTTTAAAGTAGTGCCAATCATTAACGAAAATGATACTGTTTCTACCGAAGAGATAAGGTTTGGTGATAATGATAGACTATCTGCTTTGGTAAGTGACCTTGTAGGGGCAAAGAAGTTAGTTATTCTTTCTGATGTTGATGGTTTGTTTGGAGAAGACGGAGTGATACCTCTTGTAAAAACAATTGACAATGCAATAATGAGGCTTGCGAGAAAGGAAGATAATAGTTTTACTACAGGAGGTATGGTTACTAAATTAGAGGCTGCTCGTATTGCTGCTCTAAGTGGGGTTGAGACTGTTGTTGCCAATGGCAGAAAAAGAAACATACTTAAGAAGTTACTTATAGACAAAGAAAAAGTCGGCACTACTTTCTTACCGTCAAATAATATTGAGAGAGCACGTAAAAGATGGATAGCATTTAGCAAAAAGATTAAAGGAAAGATTTATGTGGATAAAGGAGCAGCGGAGGCAATCTCATTAAAGGGGAAAAGTTTGCTCCCCGTGGGTATTACAGGCTTTGAAGGTAACTTTCACAAAGGAGACTGTGTAGATATATTCGATATTAATGGTAACCTTGTTGGGCGGGGGCTGGTAAATTATTCTGCCCATGAATTGGAAGGTTTTAAGGGAAAGCAATTTATGCATGAGGTTATCCACCAGGATAATTTTGTGAAGAAGGGGGAAAGATGGATTACGTAGATAGGATTGTAAAAGTTGCCCGTAATAACAGCTATATCCTTTCATCCCTTAATACAGCGGTGAAAAATAAAGTTCTTCTCTCTATGGCAAAAGCGATTAGGGAAAATAAATCTTTTATTATGAGAGAAAATAAGAAAGATATTAGTAAGGCAGAGCATAAGAAGATGAAGAAGAGTTTTATTGACCGTCTCGCCTTAAGTGATAAGCGCATAGAGGAGATGGCAAGGTGCCTTGAAGATATCGCTAATTTAACTGATCCTGTAGGAGAGGTCATCTCAGGATGGCGTCGGCCCAATGGGTTGTTTATAAATAAAGTAAGAGTTCCTTTAGGAGTTATTCTTATTATTTATGAGGCACGGCCCAACGTTACCAGTGATTGTGTGGGGCTGTGCTTTAAGTCAGGAAATGTGTGTATCTTAAGAGGGGGCTCAAGCTCTATAGACTCTAACCTTGCTATTGCAAAAGTTTTAAAAAAAGCCGCTTCTAAAGAGGGGTTGGGTTTTGAACCTTTTTTTGTAGTAGAACATATGGATTATTCAGTTATCGATAAGCTTTTAAAGAAAAAGGACTATATTGATTTAGTAATTCCCCGTGGAGGAGAAAAACTTATCCGTAGCGTAACAGAAAAATCGTTAATTCCTGTCATAAAACATTACAAAGGAGTTTGCCACATATTTGTTGACGAGTATGCAGATATACAGAAGGCAGTAAAAATTTGTGTAAACGCCAAAGTTCAGCGTCCCTCTGTTTGTAACGCAGTAGAAACTATTATTGTGCATAAAAGAATTGCCAGAAAGTTTTTGTTGCTTCTTAAGAAAGAATTTGATAGGTACACAGTGAAAATAAAAGGCGACAAAGAGACAAGAAAAATATTGCCCTCAGTTTCTTTAGCAAAAACTACTGACTGGTATACTGAATATCTCGACTTAATTGTTTCTATAAGAATAGTTTCTGATATAGAGGAGGCGATACAGCACATAAATTATTATGGCTCACACCATACTGAGAGCATAATTACCGAGAATATTAATCACGCTACAAAGTTTGTAAACGAGGTTGATTCTGCCTGTTGTTTTGTTAATATATCCACCCGTTTCAGTGACGGTAATCAGTTTGGGCTGGGAGCAGAGATAGGAATATCTACAGATAAACTTCATGCTCGAGGGCCTATGGGGCTTAAGGATTTAACTACCTATAAGTATATTGTTTACGGCAATGGGCAGATAAGAGAATAAGAATAGCCTATAGCTTTTAGCTGTTAGTCCATAGAAAATGAACTGTTAATAAAAAGAGCTATGGCGAGGGCTAAGAACTATTTTTGATTATGCGCGTAGGGATTTTAGGAGGTACATTTAATCCACCTCATATTGGGCATCTTGTTTTAGCAGAAACAGCAAAGGAGAAGTTAAATTTAGACAAGGTTATCTTTGTGCCTACCAACAGACCTCCTCATAAGAAAACTTATCTTGTTGAGGGAAAGATACGCTTTGAGATGGTTAAGCTTGCGGTAGAAGGATGTCCTTATTTTGAAGTTTTAGACTGGGAGATAAAACGAGGAGGCATCTCTTACACTATTGACACATTAAGAGCGCTTAGAAAACGGTATCCCAAAAGGGATTTTTTTCTTCTTATTGGTTCAGATTTAGCCAATAACTTTACTGCCTGGCGAGGTTATAGAGAGATAAGAGAGCTGACGACCGTAGTAGCTGTGAAGAGAAAAAACCTTCCGTTGAGGAAGAAAGGCTTTGTAACAATTGATATTGTGAATATAGAAATTACCTCTTCCTTGTTAAGGGATTATATAAAAAGGGGCATTTCTGTAAAATATTTGATTCCTCAAAAAGTGTTAAACTATATTGTAAGGCATAAGCTGTATCTTTAAAAGAAAGGAGTGTTGGATGATTAAGTTTGGCACGGATGGTTGGAGAGGAGTAATTGGTGATGATTTCACATTTGACAATGTAAAAGTGGTTTCTCAGGCCATTGCTGATTATTTAAAAAAGGGTGGTAAAAAGAGGACAAGAGTGGTTGTTGGTTATGATAGGAGGTTTCTCTCACAGGAATTTGCCGCCCAGGTGAGTTCTGTCCTCGCAGCAAATAAGATAAGAGTTGTCTTATCTTCTAAGAGCATTCCTACTCCTACCGTAAGTTTCCATGCTCTTTATGGAAAGTACGATTTGGGAGTGATGATAACAGCTTCCCATAATCCTGCAAAGTTCAACGGTTTAAAAATAAAGACAAAAGATGGGGGAGCAGCAGATAAGTCCTTGACTGACAAGATAGAAAGGTTATTAGGAAAAAGTAAAATAAAAGATATGTCTTTGCAGGAAGCCATAAGCAGAAAATTTGTAAAGATAGAGGATTTGGATAGTGAATATGTGAGATTTCTTAAGGGCTTTTTCGATATTAAGAAGATAAGAGAGCTTAAATTAAAGATATTGATGGACAATATGTATGGGGTAGGAAATGGTTTTGTTGAGAGGGTTATTCAGCCTTCTTCTATAAGAATAGATTACCTTAATAATGAGTTTAATCCCTCTTTTGGGGGAAGACATCCTGAGCCGATTGAAGAGAATTTAAGCACTCTTATCAGACGCGTAAAGAAAGAAAAGTATGATTTGGGCATTGCTTTAGATGGCGATGCTGACCGTATTGCTGCGGTGACTAGCGGGGGTGAATTTATCAATGCGCAGGTTATACTTCCTCTTTTGGCAATCCACATGGCAAAAAATAGAGGCGAGTGCAGGGGTATTGGCAAGACAATTGTGGGCAGCAATCTGATTGATGAGGTTGCTTTGTCTTTAGGGGTGCCCTGCTATGAAACTCCTGTAGGTTTTAAATATATTTCCAATCTCTTTAAAGAGAATCTTATTTCTATAGGAGGAGAAGAAGCAGGAGGAATCGGGTTTAGAGATTATATACCTGAGCGTGATGGTTCAGCCTCTTTTCTTATGCTTCTTGAGATGATGGCATACGAGAGAAAAGGTTTTGGCAAGTTGCTTAAAGGTTTATGGAGGAAGCACGGGAGGTGGTTTTATACAAGAACCTCTTTTTCTATTAAGAGGGTTAGAAGCTCTTTTGATAAGCTAAAGATTCCTCAAAGTCTTTTAGGGAAGAAGGTTGAAAGAGTTAACAAAAGCGACGGCATAAAGCTTATAACCAAAGAGAGCTGGCTTATGTTTAGGAAGTCAGGAACGGAGCCGATAATAAGAGTTTATGCTGAAGCACGCTCGGAAAAAGAATTGAGTAGCTTGATTAATCTGGGGAAGAAAATTATCCAATCTCTATAGATTCTCGCTGTTTATAGTAATCTATGCTCTACGCAATTCTTAAGATAATTGTAGTATTTATTCTTAAGGTGTTTTTCCGTCTCGAGGTAAAAGGAAAGGAGTTTATCCCTAAGAATAATGGATTTATTTTTGCCTCCAATCATTTAAGTAACTTAGACCCTGTGGTTTTGGGCGCAGCATCTCCTGTTAGAATCTATTTTCTTGCAAAGGAAGAACTATTTAGGAATCCTCTCTTTTCTTCTTTCTTAAAAACATTAGGGGCTATACCCTTGAAAAGAGATAAACCAGGAGTTTCTTCTCTTAAAAAGGCGATAAACATTTTGAGAGACAAAAAACCTATAGTTATCTTTCCTCAAGGGACCCGTGGTTATAGAGGCATACCGCTTGAAGGTGTGGGTTTTTTATGCCGGAAAAGCAGAGTTCCTGTTATAGCAGCAAAGATAACAGGAACGGATAAAGCGCTTCCTAAAGGAAAAATAACAATAAAGCTACACCCTATTAAAGTTACCTTTTCTTCAGTAGAGGATTTATCCTATAGTGATAGTTATGAAAAGATAACACAAAAAGTGTGGAAGAGAATAGAAAATATTTAGTTTTATCGTTGACAAGCATAGTAAATTAAGAGATAATTGTAAAAATTATTTTAATAAGGAGGGTGAATTAAAGTGGATAATGTTCAGACAGAGTTACAGAATGCATATTTTGAATCGATTAAGGAGCTAAAGGAAGGCGATATCGTAAAAGGGAAAATCGTTGCTATTAATTCTCAGGGTGTGGTAGTTGATGTAGGGTATAAGTCAGAGGGAATAATTCCCAGAGATGAGTTCAGTGATATCGACCTTGATAACACCAAGGATGTAGAGGTGTATGTGGATAATGTAGAGGATGAGGAGGGAAGAATAATTCTTTCTTACTCCAAAGCCCAGGAGACCAAAGGATGGCAGAACCTTTCCCGTAATTATAAAGAGGGTGATTTAGTGGAGGGCGTTGTTGTCCGTAAGGTGAAGGGCGGTTACATGGTAAGAGTTTTTGGAGTGGAAGGATTTTTACCTCAGAGCCTTTCTGCTTTTAGGGCAGGAGATGCTGAGGTGATCGGAGGCAAATTCTATTTCCAGATAGTAAAGATGAACAAAATAAAACAGAACTTTATTGTTTCAAGAAAAGATGCCATACGTATAGAAAAGGAAATACAGAGAAAAAAGGTATGGGAGGAGTTAGAGATTGGCCAGGTAATAAAGGGCAGGGTTAAAAGTATTACCAACTTCGGTGTTTTTGTGGATTTAGGTGGAGTAGATGGTCTTCTGCATATTGCTGATATGAGCTGGAAAAAAATTTCTCATCCTTCAGAAATGGTTGCTGTAGGAGATGAGATAGAGGTTATGGTGTTAAACTTTGACCGTGAGAAGGGAAAAATATCTTTGGGATTAAAACAGACTACCCCTGACCCGTGGGAGGAAATAGAAAGCAAGTATCCCGTTGGTTCGATTATAAAAGGAAAGATTGTAAATATTCAAAACTATGGTCTGTTTGTAGAGCTTGAAAAGGGGATTGAAGGTCTTGTGCATATAAGTGAAATATCCTGGTCGAAGAAGTTCATTAACTTATCTGATTCGTTTGCTATTGGTGATATAATTGAGGCTAAAGTTATTGGAATAGAACCCAAAAATAAAAAGATATCATTGAGTATAAAACAGCTTGAGCGCGACCCCTGGGAAGACATTGAGAATATAATTAAAGTGGACTCTACTGTTAAAGGTAAAATTAGTGGTTTCGGAGAACATTGTGCTTATGTAGAGCTTGAAAGCGGCTTGGAAGGTATAATTTATAATGATGACCTTTCCTGGACACGTCGCGTAAACCGGGCTCAAGATATTGTAAGAAGGTCTCACAGCTATGAGTTTAAAGTTCTAGGATTAGACAAAGCAAACCGAAGAGTTATTTTAGGACTAAAACAGCTTAAAGAAAACCCCTGGCCGCAGATTCTTGAACGCTATCCTCTTGGCAAAATATTGGATGCGGAAGTAGTTAAAGTCACCAATTTTGGTGTGTTTGTAAAGCTTGAGGAGGACCTGGAAGGTTTAGTCTTTGCAGGAGAGATAGATAAGGAGAAAATGCAGTCGCTTAAGCCTCATAATACCCTAAAAGTCAAGGTGATTAAGCTTGATGCGGATAATGCAAAAATTGGGCTTTCTGCCCGGATAGATGAAGAAAATCCTCCAGAATCAGCTTAAAGTTATAACCGAAAACACAGTTGACTGTATAAGCCAAGAGGAACTCTTAAAAAAATTAGAGTTATCCCTCAAAAAAAAGCAGCCTCTGCGTCTTAAGATTGGTTTTGACCCTACCGCACGTGATATTCATCTTGGCCATACGGTTCTTTTAAGAAAACTACGCAAAATCCAGGACTTAGGACATATAGTCTATTTCATAATTGGAGATTTTACCGCTCGGATTGGAGACCCTTCTGGTAGAAGCGAGTTAAGACCGGTTTTGAGTATTGAAGAAATAAAAGATAATGCCAAGACTTACACAACTCAGGCATTTAAAATACTTGATAGAAATAAGACAAAAATATTTTTTAACAGTGAATGGTTCTCTAGAATGTCTGCTTCAGAGTTTGTTGGGCTTCTTTCTCGGTACACTGTTGCTCGCATGATGGAAAGGGATGATTTCTCTCAGCGTCTTAAGAGTAACAAACCACTTTCCATCCAGGAGTTTGTCTACCCTATTATTCAGGGGTATGATTCCGTGATGGTAGAAGCAGATATTGAGTTTGGAGGCACAGACCAGAAGTTTAACCTGATTGTAGGCAGACACTTACAGGAGAGTTTCGGCCAGCCTCCTCAGGTGGTTATTACTTTACCTCTGCTTGTAGGTCTTGATGGGCAAAACAAAATGTGTAAGTCATTGGGTAACTACGTGGCAATAATGGAAAGTCCCAAAAGGATGGTTGGAAAACTAATG
>Ga0180301_10000957_pt1 | contig 22650 bp, 19 predicted proteins | sample GuaBasSediGuay16_FD_121797 | JGI IMG/M metagenome (GOLD analysis project Ga0180301, IMG submission 121797) | Subseafloor sediment microbial communities from Guaymas Basin, Gulf of California, Mexico - Guay16, Core 4569-2, 12-15 cm | ecosystem: Environmental > Aquatic > Marine > Hydrothermal...
ACTACCTTGTCAATAGCCAGAGCGGTGACTATAATAATTCACCGATGGTAAGGAGCTACATTCTCATTCGTTTCCTCGCCGGTTTTGAGTCAACTGCGCTGTCACAGGTCCGCGTCATCCCCGGAATTGCCGAGGTCAACCCTGTATTCGGTCACTGGGACGCCATAGCCGTGGCCGAAACCAAGAACCTGCACGAACTGTCCCGGCTGGTGACAAGCCAGATCCGTGGCATACAGGGCGTGCAGGATACCGAAACGCTGGTGCACGCCGAGCTGTGAAGCAGCGCGGACATAGCGGAAACCGCTATGTCCAGGGCCACTTGTAGGCGTGGCGGGACCGGAGCAGACTGGGCGAGGTGTTGGACATTCGTTGGGCTAGGTAGGATGCTGCGATGCCGGGGCACAACAAACGGCAACCCAGGAGCAGTCTTCCGATCTTGCCAGCTAACCATGCTCGCCTGAGGTAGCCATGCCAGCCAACCTCACTCCCGAGTACTTTCAGGCCGAGAAGCGCTACCGGCGCGCCTCAACCCCCCAGGAGAAGATCGAAGCGCTGGAGGAGATGCTGTCGGTCATGCCCAAGCACAAGGGCACCGATCGGCTGCGGGCTGAGCTCAGAACGAAACTGGCCAAGTCCTACGATGAACTGGAAAAGAAGCCCTATGTAGCGAAGAAGGGGAGCCTGCTCTACCACGTCAAGAAAGAGGGAGCAGCCCAGGTGGTGCTGGTCGGCCTCCCCAACGTGGGCAAGTCCCATCTGGTATCCGCCGTCACCGAGGCATGCCCGGAGGTGGCTGACTATCCCTTCACAACGCAGATGCCCGTTCCGGGCATGATGAAGTTCGAAAACACGCAGATGCAGTTGGTGGACGTGCCAGCCGTCACAGCACCGCAGGTGGACTCCTGGCTGGGAAACGTCATGAGAAACGCTGACCTCCTGCTAATCATAATCGACCTGACAGAAGACCCCCTGGCGCAGATGGAGACGATCCTGGAACGCCTGAAGAAGTTCAGGATGACGATCGTCGGACCTCCTGATGAAGCAGATTTCAGGACCATCCACAAGAGGTGCCTGATAGTCTTCAACAAGTCCGACCTGGAGCCTTCTGATAAGGGATACAGTAGCTTCCGTACACGTTACGGAGGACTTCCCATGATCAGGGTCTCGGCCAAAGAGGGTGACGGCCTGGATCAGCTTGGCCAGGCCATCTACGACGCCCTCGACGTCATTCGTGTTTACACCAAGGCACCTGGCCAGAAGGCTGACCTGGACGAGCCCTGCGTGGTCAGGAAAGGGAGCACAGTCGAGGAAGTAGCCGCTACCATTCACAAGGACTTCGTCAGCAAGCTGAAGTATGCCCAGGTGTGGGGCTCAGGCAAGTTTGACGGCCAGAAGGTCAAGAGACAGCACGTCCTCCAGGAAGGCGACATCATCGAATTGCATGCTTGATGTCCGGCAGCGGTCGGCGCGCCGGCTACCGGGCAACCAACCCACCATCGACCACCAGGGCGTGACCAGTCACGAAGGAAGCGGCGTCGGAGCAAAGCCACACAGCCGCCTCGGCAATCTCTTCCGGCTCAGCCAGTCTGCCGACCGGGTGCAGTTCCCTGTAGAGTCCCGCCATTTTGGGCCGCTCCGCGATTATGCGGTCGATCATTGGTGTCCGGGTAACCCCCGGACAGATGGCGTTCACCCGGATACCGGAGGCAGCATACTCCAGTGCTGCCGACTTTGTCAGTCCGATAACCGCGTGCTTGCTGGCCACATATGCGGGCGCCCCAACGAAACCGACCAGCCCCACCACTGACGCTGTGTTAACTATGGCACCACTACGTTGGCCCACCATGTGCTGTAGCTCGTACTTCATACACAGCCACACGCCCTTCAGGTTTATGTCCAGCACACGGTCCCACTCTTCCTCGATAAGGTCGCCGGTCTTGCTTCGGCCCGGACCGAGCCCCGCGTTATTGAAGGCGCAGTCCAGGCGACCGAAGCACCCCACCGCTCTCCCGACCAGCGCCTCGGCTTCCTCTGCCCGGCATACGTCCGCCTTCACGAAAACAGCCCGCCCCCCGGAGGCTTCGACCATGTCCGCGGTCTTCTCACCCGCATCAACCACGACGTCAGCCACAACCACGCTGGCACCCTCCCGGGCGAACGTCAGTGCGGAAGCCCGGCCAATGCCCGAGCCCCCACCCGTCACCAGGACCACCTTGCCCTCCAAACATCTCACTGTTTCACTCTCTGACTCGGCCAACGCGTACCCTGAACACGGCGCTACTGCACGGTCAGCCCGCCGTCCACCGCCATGGCGTGCCCGGTGACAAAGGAGGCCGCATCAGAGGAGAGCCAGACAACAGCCTCAGCGATCTCTTCCGGCTCGCCCAGGCGCCCCATCGGGTGCATCTTCCTGTAGACCTCCGCCATATGAGGCAGCTTCGAAACGGTGCGGTCTATCATGGGTGTGTGGATGACGCCTGGGCAGACGGCGTTCACACGTATGCCAGACTGCGCATACTCCAGTGCCGCTGCCTTCGTCAAGCCTACCACGCCATGTTTGCTGGCCACATAGGCCGGTGTGCCATTGAAGCCCACCAGTCCAGCAACCGATGCCGTGTTGACTATGACGCCGCCACCCTGCTCCAGCATCTGTGGTATCTCGTACTTCATACACAGCCAGACACCCTTGAGGTTCACCCGAATTATGCGGTCCCAGTCTTCCTCGGTGTGCTCCGCCGTTGGTGCCCGGGCACCCCCTACGCCAGCGTTGTTGAAAGCACAGTCCAGCCTGCCATACGCTGCCACCGCGCCCTTGACCATCGCCTCTACCTGCTCGGCCCTCGTCACATCGGTCTCCAGGGCAACGGCCTGGCCCCCTGACCGTTGTATCATGCTCACCGTCTCCCGACTTCCCTCCACCAGGACATCGGCGATGACAACCTTTGCCCCTTCCCTGGCGAAAGCCAGAGCAGCGGCCCGCCCGATCCCCGAGCTGCCACCCGTCACCAGGGCAACCTTGCCTTCCAGCGATTTCATCAGCATGCCTCCGTTGTCTGAGTTCCTCAACTCTGTCAGCAGCGTGCCCGCTGCCAGAGCAGTCTACATACCATCACGCTCGAACCTGCGAGAATCAAGGACCTTTCGCAGGGCTCTCGCAGCCCTCTGGAAAGTAGGAAAGCTGACGACTCCCGCGTCCATCAGCCGCCGCCTCAGCGCCGAAGCCTCTGCTTCCATCTGCCCCGCAACCAGCACGATGGCGAAGCACCTGGCGCACGTACGATTGAAGTTACCCAGGAGCTGTAGGAGATTGTCCAGGAAAGGAGGGTAATACTCCCAGATCTGCGACAGGAACGGCATGCATATCTCCAGGACAAGGAAGTCCACGTTTTCATCGCGGCTCATAATGTCAAGCGTCCTTTGCAGGTCGTCAAGCGAAAGCACGTTCCACGATATGTCCAGCGGGTTGACGTAGCTTCCACCAATCGCGTCAAAGAAGGAGGCGAATTCCCGATAAGAGCGGTCGTCCAGCAGGGGCACTGCCAGACCTTCCTGGACAAAGGCATCGGTTATGACTACCGACTGGCCGCCACTGTGCGCGATGAGCCCCGCCCTGCCTCCGGAAGGAGGACGCAGGTAGAGAAGCGCCTTCACAACGTCGACCATCTCTTCCAGACTGTCCACTTTGACCGCCCCGCACTGTCTGATGGCCGCATCCCAGAGGATGGGCGCAGAGGCCAGGGCACCCGTGTGACAAGCTGTCGCTCTGGCGCCTTCCGCACTGTTGCCTCCCTTCCAGACGACCACCGGCTTCCTGCTGGCCGCTTCCCTGAGGCACTGGAAGAAACGCCTCCCCTCCCTCACCCCTTCCACGTACATGCCCACCACCTTCGTCTCCTCGTCATTGGCCAGGTACTCCAGGTAGTCGGGGCTATCGAGGACCGCTGCGTTACCGTAGCTCACAGCCTTGCTTATCTTAACCCCGTGCGCCTCCCCCACTAGGCTGAAAAAGATGGCGTGCGTACCGCTCTGGGCGATGAAGCCAGCGGGACCACCTTCGCCAGAGTACTGCGTGTTGTCCTGCCGCAAACCGATCCTGGGATTGAATATGCCCATGCAGTTCGGCCCGATCAGGGGAAAGTTGGCCTGCCTCGCTATCTCCGCGATCTCGCGTTCCAGTCTGACCCCTTCCTCGCTGTTCGTCTCAGCAAAACCAGCCGTGAACAGCGTTGCTCCTCCGACTCCTGCCTTGATGCAATCGGCCACAATCTTTGGGGCCACAGCCCTGGGAACGGCAACGATGACGTAGTCCACAGGCCTGGGCACGTCGAGCAGGCTAGGGTAGTTGCGGTACCCCAGCTCCTCTATTCCGGGGATTTCACGAGGGTCGATCTGAACGGAGTATACCTCTCCCTGGAAGGTGCTCAGGCTTCTGAGCCACATGTAGTCGCTGTCTTTCTTGTCCCCAACTACCGCCACCGATCGAGGGTTGAACACCCGGTCTAAGTCCTTGGCCTGCAACAGAAAGACCTCTACTCTTCTGCTCGCTTCGCTGGCTCTCCGACGCCCCGACGCACAAGGTCAGACATGACACCTTCCGGGGGCTGCTAGCTAGTTTACTATCCTGGCTGGCAAAAGGCCATCATTGAAATAGCGCCGCAAGCTTGCACCGGTCAGCCTTCATATGGAGCAAATCGGGAACAACGCGACCGTGGCAAGACCTTACCACCCCACTCCCACACCGTCTCCGCAGGGCTTCTTAACGAAATGTTTATCCACGCTGTGCCTGCGTTTACGTTTTGTTTACAGCCCAGGTGTTACCTTTGCCCAAGTCACCGCAGGAACCGCTCCCGGCTGCAATGCCCTGTCGAACCGAGAGGCGAGCTATGAGAATCGTTATGATCGAAGACGACGAGAGCATCACCGAGATTGTGTCCCTGGCTTTTGAGATGCGCTGGCCAGAGACCGAGCTGATATCCACCGATATGGGAGAGAAGGGCATCGAGCTGGTGAAAAGTGAAAAGCCTGACCTGGTCATACTTGACCTGGGCCTTCCCGATATCAGCGGCTTCGACGTCTTGCAGCGAATCCGCAGTTTCTCCACCGTGCCTATCATCATCCTTACCGTCAGAGCCGAAGAGGCGGACGTGATCCAGGGCGTTGAGTTAGGCGCCGATGACTATGTGGTGAAGCCCTTCAGGCAGCTCGAGCTACTGGGCAGGGCGCAGGCACTGGTACGCAGGTCCGCCAAAACAGAGAGGCAAGCACCTCTGGAGTGCGGCTCAATGTACCTCGACCCCTCAACCCGCTGCTTCGTCTTCAAGGGCAATAAGATGACGTTAACCGCAACTGAGACAGATATCCTCTACTGCCTTATGCGAGAACAGGGCTCCGTTGTACCCAACTCAAGGCTGGTCGAGGCCATATGGGGCAGGGACTATCGCAACTCCGGCGAAACCCTCAAGATTCACATAAGGCGCCTGCGTGAGAGGATAGAGCCAGACCCCGACCATCCCAGACTGATCCTCACCAAACCGGGCAACGGGCATTCCCTGGCTCGCTAGGGGGGCTTCTCTGCCGACAGAGGAGGCCTCATTGCCGGCTGAACCTGGAGATCAAGTCCTCAAGCTGTAGCAGCAGGGTCATGTCGCCGTCTATCTTGAGCTTGCCGCTAGTCCACGCCTGGATGCGTTCCATCTCGCCCCTCTGAATGGCTGCCCAGTCTTCCGCTGACACGGTCAGGGTGCAATTCGGATTGGCCACGGTTCCCTCGTGTCTCGTTGCCTCACCGCGGTCGCAAAGCAGGTACCAGTCGCATCCACCAGGGCCAGTCAGGTGGAACTGCACCGTGACTGTCACGTCCTCCACCCTGGTTGTCGGGCGCGGTGGCTCCCCCGGGGCAGGCAAGTCCAGCAGGCCAGCCAACCTCTGCGTACAAACGTTGTTGTGCTCGCTGGCGCTGCCGGGCATGGCAATACCCATGCTCTTGAAGTTCTTGAACACCTTGAGCATGATGACACCGAAGTACATGGCAGCCAGTACCTCGTTGTAGAAGAGGTTTCTCACCTGCCAGCCAGTGAGCTCCTCGTAGCGCTTCACCGTCTCTTCCCTGGTGGGAGTCCCATCGCAGCGGGGTATGCCGTACCCGTCACAGTGCTGCCAGTCAAGGAATAGGAACCAACCCAGATCAGCTACAGGATCGCCCAGGTAAGCCATTTCCCAGTCCAGTACAGCCATCACGTTGTACTGGGCGTCATACATGGTGTTGGGCAGTCGAGGATCGCCCCAGCACAGGGCTATGCGCTCAGGCTCATACCGGTTCTCTTTCAGCCATCCCAGGGCCGTTTCCAGGATCGGCTGAGAGTCATCCGGGCCCTCCTTAACCCAGTTGAGATAGTCCTCAAGATACCTCAGTCGCTGATCAACAGGATCAGTGCCCCTCCCCGGTACACCCAGGAAGGAGAAGCCCAGGCCCTCCCAATCTAGCCTGTTCACCCTGGCCATGTTCTCCAGAGATCCCCACCACATCTTCGCCCGCTGCTCCGGAGTGGCATCGAAGTAGAAACCAAAGGAGTGATAGGGCGGGTACTCGGGCGGGACACTGCCGTCGAGCTTGCCCATTACGTAGAAGGGAACACCCAGCAGCGACCGGTCGTCCTCCAGCCAGTAGACTGTCGGCACCGGAATGCCTGCCCTGCGGAGCAATTGCATCACGCGGAACTGCTTGCTAAGGTCGTATTCAGGGAAGATCGGATAGGACCGAGGTGGACAACGGAGCACCATTCCTTCCGACTTCTGCTGCCCGCCCTCATTCCAGATCACGTCAAAGAGAAAGGTCTCGTTGGAGAATCCGGAGCCCGACCTCTCCAGGTTTGACAACGACATCTGGCTCGCCTGCGGCATCTTGCTCTTCACCCAGGGAGTGATCATCGCCCGGGCCTCGGTCAGGTCAATCCCTCTTGCTTCCATCCCCTGGCCTCCTTTCCGGGCAGAATGGGCGCCAGCAGATGATGCGGCACGCGCCACCTGCCTAGTAGCCGTGGTACCCGTACCTGGGGTACTTGCCAACGACAACCATCTCAACAATCCCGTAGCCGGTCTCATTGCCACACCGCATCTCGCACATCACGTCATCGAGGAAAGACACCTCACGGATGACCCCCGGGTCGGTGAGGTCGAGCTTGAACCCATCGATGAAGTAAGGACCCATCCACAGACCATGCGTGAAGCCCCTATAACCGAAATACCCTCCCGCCTTGATGTAGCAGACGCTCAGCGGCCGAACGGCTATTTCCACCCTGGAGCCATCCTCGCCATGCAGGACTACGCCGCCTCCGCTTATCTGACGGATGTCCGGCCGGAACGTGAAATTATGCTCCGCGCCGGTCAACCGGACTTCGTCCTTTTCGCTTTCCAGCGGAAAGAAGAGACCGCCACTGAAGTGGCGCAATTTCCCTTCCCAGGTCTCTCGCGTATGGTAGGTGGCCCCCCAGTTGTCGAACTGCGCCACGATCATGTTGTAGAGGTATCCCTCAGGGATTTCGCCCGGCTGCACCCCTGTCTCCGGCACACCCCCACCCCGCCTGACCCCCCATGAATGGTCACGCTCCGCCCGCCAGCCATCATGATCAACACGGAAGGTCTCACCTTCGGCCTTGATCCAGCCGGCGGCTCTCCCCACCTGAAAGTAGCGCAGCACATTCTCCTCCACCCTGCCCCGGACGCGTGCGAACTGCGGCTCCTCTTCGTGGGGTGACATTGTGGCATCGAAGTCGACCTGGTAGCTGAGACCGTACTCGTTCTCTGCCAGCGTTACCCTCACCTTCCTCAGCGGCTCGATAACCTCGTAAGAAAAGGGGCCGACCTTCACCTCATCTATCCTGGGACGCAGCTCGCGCGATGCTCGGACGTTGTACTGCGCTTTGCCGTCAACGGCGAAGCAGGCAAAGGCATCCATGATGTTCCGGTTGTAGTAGACCCCGAAGCCAGCCACCAGATAGTACTTTCCGGTGATGTCATGGGCGCTGAACCATACCCTCTCTGTCCATTCCCGCGCGCTGGTCTCCACGCTGTCAAAGGTGGCTACGATCTGGTGACAGAGAAACTCGTCGTATCTGGTGAGCATATTCCCCCCTCGCTGGTGACGGTGCCCGGGATGAGAGCACCCCTTTCGCCCGTTGCAGAACGCTGAAGACTCTCGACCGCCGACGCGCCCAGCAAGCTCTAGCAGGAGCGACGTCTCGGATCCCTGATAGCCCGAGGATACGCACCGGAATCCGCCTTGTCAAGCAGCGTGACACGCCACGGGCGGCCCGACCAGACCAAACCCACCGCAGCTAAGTGCCGAGAGGTCAGCAGATTCGGGGAAGAGGATCACCCACCAGCATGTCAACGATGCGGGACGCCCCAAGCCTGGTCTTCATCACCACCCTGCCGGGACTGGCTTCGCCCACCTCTCCAATAATGGCAGCGTCCCGAGCGTACCTGTTGCGCCGCATCTTGTCCAGCACCGCCTCTGCGTCATCCGGAGGTACGATGGCCACCAGCTTGCCCTCGTTGGCCACATATAGCGGGTCGAAGCCGAGCATATCACAGGCAGCACGCACCTCGTCTCGCACCGGCAGACGCTCCTCGTAGATTCTGATGCTTACCCTGGACTGCGCCGCCAGCTCGTTCAGGGTAGTGGCCAGCCCACCCCTTGTCGGGTCGCGCAGACAGTGAATCCGCGGGCTTACCTCGATCATCTCGGCCACCAGCCGGTTCAGGGGTGCACAGTCACTTTGTAGCTCGGTGCCGAAGGTAAGCCCCTCCCGCTGGCTGAGAACGGCAATTCCGTGGTCTCCTAGAGTGCCGCTGACGATGACTTTGTCCCCTGGCTGCGCCTTCGAGCCGGAGATTTCGACCGCTTCCGGGACCAACCCCACCCCACCCGTATTGACAAATATTTTGTCGGCGCTTCCCCGGTTGACCACTTTGGTATCACCTGTGACCACCTGCACCCCCGCCTCAGCAGCCGCCTGCCGCACCGAGCTCACCACCATCCCCAGCTCATCTTGAGAAAGGCCCTCTTCGATAACAAAAGCCAGGCTCAGGTAGAGCGGCACCGCCCCGGTCATGGAAAGGTCGTTCACCGTTCCACACACCGCCAGCCTGCCGATGTCACCGCCGGGGAAGAAGATGGGATTGACGACGTAGGTGTCGGTGGTGAAAGCTAGCCTGCCACTGACCTCAAACACAGCCGCGTCGTCTAGCCTGTCCAAGAGGGGGTTTGACAGCGCCGGGAGCACACCCTTTGCTATCAGCTCATGGGCTAGCTTGCCCCCGCTGCCGTGAGCCATGAGAATCCTGTCACTCACCGGCAGCTCCATCTCCATACTGGTAGCAGGCGGCGCAGCTCCCTTCAGAAGAGACCATGCACGGACCGACAGGGCTAGCCGGGGTGCACACCCGGCCGAACAACTGACAGTCCGACGGTCTCTTGACGGCTCTGAGGATGTCGCCGCAGATGCAGCCCTTCGGGTGCAGGGTGGGGCCCGGATCGAAGTCGAAGGCCAGTTCGGCGTCGAACGCTGCGAACTCCTTCCTGAGCCTCAGCCCGCTGCCGGGCACTGTTCCCAGGCCGCGCCACTGTGCCGGGCACACCTCAAACACTTCGTACATGAGCTCCAGGGCCCGCTGGTTGCCTTCGGCATGCACGCCGCGTCGATATGCTATCTCAACCCTCGATTCCCCTTTCTCAATCTGGGACACCAGCATGTCGATGCACTGGAGGATGTCCAGCGGCTCGAACCCAGAGACCACACACGGGATGCCGTATTCGCTGGCCACGAACTCCCACGGCTGCGAGCCTATGACGGCGCTCACATGCCCCGGACACACCAGGCCCTGCAAGTCGACCTCTCCTGAGTCCAGGATGGCCCGAATAGCTGGCGGGCAAAGCTTGTGAAACGAAAGGACATGATAGTTATTGATGCCTTCGCGACTCGCCTGAAGGACTGAGGCTGCAACGGTGGGAGCCGTCGTTTCAAAGCCGACCCCCAGGAACACCACCGGCCTGCCCGGATTGTCCCGGGCCACCTGCAGGGCATCCAGTGTAGAGTAGACAGTGCGTACGTCCGCCCCTTCAGCCCTCACCTCCTGCAAGCTGGAGCGGCTGCCGGGGACCTTGAGCATGTCGCCGAAGGTCGTCAGAATCACCCTCGGCAGCCTGGCCAGGGCAATGGCCTTGTCCAGGTCGGAGTTGTCGGTGACGCAGACAGGGCAACCCGGCCCCGAGAGCATCTCGACGGTCGGCGGAAGAAGCTGGCGGATGCCGTGCCTCAGGATAGCCACAGTATGTCCGCCGCAGAACTCCATCAGGCGTGCCTTCCGTGTGGAACCGCGGCGGATCCTGCCGATCACCGCCTGCGCCAGGTCGGAGCGGCGGTACTCATCGACGAATCTCATTCTTCCTCTTCCGCATCTGCCGCGGCCATCATTTCCTCAAGCAGCCTGAGCGTCTCCTCAGCTTCGTGCTGGTCTATCACATTGATGGCGTAGCCGGTGTGGAGCAATACGTAGTCCCCTACCTTCGCCTCGGGCGTCAGCCACAGGCTGACGCGGCGGGTTATTCCTCCCATGTCCACTTCGGCCTCCAGACCTTCGACTGACTTGATCAGCGCCGGTACAGCCAGGCACATTGGTTATCGTTCTCCATTCCCAGTATTAGCCTCGGCCCACTGTCGGTGCCAAGAATTCACGAAACCGCGAAATGGGCTATGACGGCCTGCCCCAGCGAGATGCCACCGTCGTTGCAGGGCACCAGCCGGTGTGTAAGCACCCGAAAACCTTCCTTGTGCAGGGCCTCTGTGGTAAGCCTTAACAACAGCCGGTTCTGGAACACCCCACCACTCAGGGCGACCGCGTCTATGTCGCGCTCTTCGGCTATGTCTCGGCACACCTGGACAATCATCCGGACGATGGTCTCGTGAAAGTCGGCTGCGATGTACGGCGTCCCTCGTCCGGCCTTGACATCAGCAACGACGGCAGCAATCAGGTCACCCACCTCCACTGTCCTGCCCCCACCCTTGCGGGCAACCCGGAACGGGTACCCGCCTGTATTCAACCCGCCCAAATCGTCGGGCACCGCCATCTCCAGTTCCACGGCAGCCTGCGCCTCGTAGTCTATGGTGCCCCGCACCCCGGCCAGGGCCGAGACCGCGTCAAACAGCCGCCCGGCGCTCGATGTCAAGGGGCAGTTCAGTCCCTGCTCCAACTGCCGCCTGATGATGCTTAGCTCCTGCGCTTCGATCTGGCTAAGCAAAGGAAGACCCCGCAGTGACTGGGGCGACAGGCCTTCACCCACACCATCCCCTAGCGCGTGAAGATAGCCCAGCGCCATCCGGTACGGTTTCTTGACGGCCGCTGTGCCTCCGGGCATGGGCACGTACTCCAGATGTCCCACCCTCTCGAAACCGGCCCAGTCCCCGACAAGGAACTCGCCACCCCACAGGTTGCCGTCGAGCCCGTATCCCGTTCCGTCAAACACCACCCCGATGACGCTCTCCCCCACCCCATTCTCCGCCAGGCAGCTTGCCAGATGGGCATGGTGATGCTGCACGGGTACGAACTTCAGGCCGGGCTGGCTACGTGCCTCAAGCTCCATAGCATACTTCGTGGAAAGGTATTCAGGATGAAGATCGTAGCCTATGACTTCGGGCTCAATGCGGAAGAGGCCCTTGAAAAGCTCGATGGCACTCTCGTAGTGCTCCAGCGTCTCCTCGTTCTCCATGTCCCCAATGTGCTGCGACACAAACGCGTGCTGGTCTTTGGTCAGACAGAAGGTGTTCTTTTCTTCAGCACCACAGGCCAGGACCTGGCGGGCATTGAAAGGCAGGAAAATCGGATAGGGAGCATATCCCCGCGCCCGCCTCACCACCCGCGCAGCCCCTCCCTCCACCACGCACACGCTGTCGTCGTACTTGGCATAGATCTCCCGATTATGCATCAAGAAGTATTCCGCGATGTTCCCCAGCCTGCGCAGCGCCTCGTCGTTGTCCTTGGCAATCGGCTCTTCGCTGAGATTGCCACTGGTCATCACCAGCGGCCGCCCAACCTCTCTCATCAAGAGGTGGTGCAGGGGCGTGTAGGGCAGCATCACTCCGAGGTACTTGACCTCTGGGGCCACCTCCCGGCAAACGGAGGAACCTTCTATCCACCTCAGCAGGACAATAGGACTCTGGGGGGACGACAGCAGTCTCTCTTCCTCCAGAGACACCAGACAATGCCTTCTCACCTCTTCCAGGGAGGCCATCATCACCGCAAAGGGCTTCGACGGGCGGCCCTTTCTCTGGCGCAGCATTTGCACCACCGCACTGTTCGTGGCGTCGCAGGCGATCAGAAAGCCACCCAACCCCTTGACCGCCACTATCTTGCCCTGGACCAGGAGCCCGGCTGCCTCCTGCATGGGGTCGCTGCATCCGATAGGGGAGCCAGCATTGTCGACCAGCTCCAGGCTGGGTCCGCATCTGGAGCAAGCGTTGGGCTGGGCATGAAAGCGCCTGTCCAGGGGATCGTCATACTCTCGCCGACAGTCCGGACACATGGTAAAGCAACGCATGGTGGTCTTGGCGCGGTCGTAAGGAATATCCTCGATTATGGTGAAGCGCGGCCCGCAGTTGGTGCAGTTGGTAAAGGGATAGCGATAGCGCCTGTCAGCGGGCGAGAAGACCTCCTCCTGGCAGGCCCGGCACGTGGCGATGTCCGGCGACACCAACTGGTACTCTCCTTCCTCACTGTGACTCTCCTCAATCTCAAACCGACCATAGCCTCTTGGTTCCGAATCGGCCAGCGAGACATCTTCAATGCTGGCTACAGGAGGAGCTTCACTCGTCAGCGCAGAGAGGAACCTCTGTATGGCCCATTCTTCCCCTTCGACCTCGATCTCGACGCACCTCGAGGTATTGCGCACCCATCCGGCAAGGTTGTGCGCATGGGCCAGCCTGTAGACGAAGGGGCGGAAACCCACCCCCTGCACTACACCCCGCACGCTCGCCCGTATTGCCTTCCTGGTGCTCGTCCTTGTCATCCCTTGAACCAGCCCACGCGTACCACCGTTCACGACACAGAGGGCGCTAACCCTCGTCCTTCGGGCAACATAGCCAGTACCTGCCCCATGTCGGAGGCATCATACCCGCCAAGCTGCTCCACCTCCGCCCGGAAGGAGGGCTGCCGCAATATGCGTAGCAGCGGCTCGAGCAGATCGCTCTCATAGTAGCGCCGCGGTATGACGAGGTCATACCTTTCCTTCAGCAGCGGAATAAAGTCCAGATTGAGTGCCCTGGCCGCCGCCATGATTCCCAGCCCGACGTCAGCCGTGCCAGCGGCAACCGCAGAGGCAACCGCCAGGTGGGTCAACTCCACCCGGTCGTAGCCCTTGATCTGCGCCGCGTCCAGGCCCAGCTCCTTCAGCTTGAAGTCCAGCAACACCCTGGTGCCTGCCCCCCGTTGACGGTTGATGAAGGTTACGTCCGGTCTTGCTAGGTCGCCCAGCCCCGTGATCCCTTTGGGGTTGCCTCTGGCTACCATGAGCCCCTGCTCACGATATACCATGTTCAACACCACGATTTCCTGGTCAGCCAGCAGACGCCTGGCGTGGGGCAGGTTGTACTCTCCGGTCTCCTCGTCAAGCAAATGTGAGCCCGCCAGGTGCGCCTCACCCCTCTTCACAGCCAGAAGGCCACCGAAACTACCAACGTTGGAGGAAGACAAGGTCTTCCTAGGGTCCTGCTTGTGCAACTCATTGGCCAGCACGTCCAGCGCCAAGTCGTGGCTGCCGATGGCCACGATGGCGTTCTCCACCTCATCCATGCTGCTGATCATATCTACCGACACGGTTTGTCCCTCGTGGATGCCCTCCGACCCGCGTGGGATACATACCAGGCCATCGGCACGGACAAGCGACATGGTTATCCCCGCCCCCCTCTGGAGCGGCGTGGCCACCAGTCGCTCGCCTATCCGGCCCACCTTCACCCTCACAAACTCGTCTTCCCCCATGGGTGAGAACACCTTCCGGGTCATGACTGCCTCGACCGTCCGCCGCTGTGGTGGTGCCATGCCCAGGAGTCGATATACGAGGGGCCTGACGAACAGGTCCATCACCAGGGCTGCCGACACCGGGTAACCAGGCGTGCCGATCACCGGCTTGCCGTCCACCACCGCCAGGACCGCCGGATGGCCAGGACGGATGGCCACGCCATGGACGATCACCTTGCCCAACTCGCCCAGGATCGAAGCTATGTAGTCGCGGCTGCCGGCGGAGGCGCTGGCATTGGTCACCACCACGTCATACTCCGCCACTGCCCGCCCGATCACCTTCCTCAGTTGCTCGTATTCGTCAGGCACCGGTGCAAAACGCACTGGGTGGCCACCCCACTCCTCCACCAGCCCCGCCAGCATGAGGGAGTTGGACTCAATGATACTACCCCGGCTTAGCTCCTGCCCGGGCAACACAAGCTCCGAGCCGGTGGGGACTATGGCCACCTGCGGCTTGCGCCGTACCTCGACCTCGGTTATTCCCGCCTGAGCGATAGCACCCAGGTCGGTTGGCCTCAGGAGGTGCCCCTCGGGCAATACCAGCTCCGAGGTCACTATGTCCTCGCCCACCGGGCGCACGTGCTGCCACGGGGCCACCGGCGACATAATTTCGATCACACCCTCATCCACCTGCTGTACATGCTCTATCATCACCACAGCGTCAAAGCCTTCCGGGAGCGGCTTGCCGGTGTCCACCCACTGGGCCTGCTCCCCCAATCTGAGCCGTACCGGCGACGTCTCCGAGGCACCGAAGGTGTCCTCAGCCTGCACAGCCGCCCCATCCATGGCCGCAGCATGATAATGCGGCGACGGTACCCTGGCCCAGATGGGATGAGCTGTCACCCTGTGGAGGGCCCGGTCCAGCGAAACACGCTCGGCGCCCATCAAGCCGCTGCCGCCCTCTGCCTGCACCGCAGCAGAGAACCTGGCTACGGCCTCTGCCAGGGGTATGTCTTCGAGGTAGAAGTCCTTTTGTTTCATGTGTCCGCTAGAACGGGATCACCAGGGCGCTTTCACCCTCTGCCAGGCCGTTTCTGTCCAGGGGCACCTGGGCCATGCCGTCTGCTCTCATCATGTTGGACAGAAGGTTGGACTTGCCGAACACCGGTTCCGCCAGCATCTCCCCGTCCTGCTCGTGCAGCTTCACCGGAACGTAGTCCTCCCGCCCCGCGGCTGAAGCGATGTTGCGGGTCAGCCTGGCCTTCACAAAGCGGCGCAACGGCTGTCTGCACCCGCTCAGGCGATAGATGCACGGCGTAACGAACAACTCGAAGGTCACCATCGCCGAACTCGGGTTCCCCGGCAGACCAAAGATGGGCTTGCCATTCACCACGCCCAGGATGGTAGGCTTGCCCGGTCTGAGAGCAACTCCGTGGACCAGGACACCCGGCTCACCCAGGGAGCGGATGACATCGGCTGTCATATCGCGGGCGCTTGCAGAGCTCCCCGCCGAGATGACTACTATGTCGGCCTGGCGCAGGCCATCCCGGGCGGCCTGCACCAGGGCCTCTCGATCGTCCCTCATGATACCCAGCCTGAGCGGTATGGCGCCCGCTTTGAACGCAAGCGCAGCCAGGGTGTAGGCATTTGTGTTCCGTACCTGTCCGGGCTGCGGCACCTCTTCTGGTGGGACGAGCTCATCCCCCGTGGAGATAAGGCCCACCTTCACTCTTTGCAGGACTGTGATTTCAGTAATGCCCTGAGACAAGAGCCCTCCGATCTCCTGGGCCCGCACAATGCTGCCCGCGGGCAGCAGCAGGTCGCCCTTCCTCACCTCCTCACCCACCTGAAGCACGTTCTCCCCCCGCGCCGCCGGGCGCACCACCTCGATAGTGGAAGAGTCTACCTCACGGGTGTTCTCCACCATTACTACCGCGTCAGCGTTTCCGGGCAGCATGCCGCCAGTGTGGATGAGCACGGCCTCACCGGGGCCAACGACAATGTCAGCGGGACTCCCCATCCTGACCTCGCCCACCACCCGCAGGTACGCTGGCAGCCCCTCCGATGCACCATAGGTGTCCTCAGCTCTCACCGCGTACCCGTCCATGGTGGAGCGGGGGAAAAAAGGCAGGTCACCGGGGGCGACCATGTCCTCGGCCACCACGCGCCCCATCGCCTCGGCGGTAGCCACAGCCTCCACCCTCCCAATAGCGGAAAGATGCGGCTCGAGCTTGAGCCATGCCTGGCGAGGAGGCAATACATTAAGAAGTTGCGGCATTCCCAAAGAATAGGTTAGCACGCCTCAGAACGGCAGCGCAAACCACGCCCTTCACAACCTGCATCTGGCCTAGACCCCAGCCCCGTCGGCGTCTCCTCCAGCCTAGCGCTCCCTCTGCTGCGGCAGCGGTCCGGCTGCACAAGGGTCCGCCGGGGCCAGTCCTGTTTCCGCGAGCCGCTCCGCAGGTGCGGCTTCTCCCGGCCCCTCGACTGCGTAACGCTTCTGCAAGGGCAGTTCCTTCAGGAACAGGGTCGCCGCGAAAGCCACCCCCACCCCCGCCAGTCCCACAAGAAAGGAATCGCTGATGGCCATGGAAAGCGCCTCTCTCAACCCCTCCACCAGCGGTCCCAGCACATCCGCCGCTTGTGCCCCCACTCCTTCCAGCATCCCCTCAAGTCTTGACATTGCGCTGGGATCCATCAGCACCTGGGGATCGGTGGCGAGCTCAGACAGTGATTCAGGCGGGAGGGCATCCTTTGCCAACTCTGGGAGGACCGTTGCCAGGTTAGAAGCGAAGCGGCTCGCCATGAGCGACCCCAGCACGGCCAGTCCCAGCGCTCCGCCGATTTGCCTGAAGAACTGCACCGACGAAGTGGCCACTCCCAGCACACGGTACGGGACGGCGTTCTGAACAGCAATCATGTACAGGGGAAGGGCTGTCCCAAGACCCACGCCCAGGACCACCACGTTCACCACGGCCCGTGCGTAGGACGTGCTGACCTCCATGCCCGAGAGCAGAAACATACCCACACCCATAACCGCCAGCCCCACCAGGCACTGGATGCGGTAGTGCCCCCCGAGGCGCGACACAACTTGTCCCGACACCATACTGCCCGCCACTATGCCCAGCATCATGGGCGTCAGAAAACTGCCACTCGCAGTAGCCGAGCACCCCAGGACGCCCTGAAAGAACAGCGGTATGAAGATGATGCCGGCAAACATCCCGAAGCCGGTGAAGAAGCTGATCACCGCGGTGGCGCTTACCACCCGGTTGCGGAACATCCCCAGCGGTATCAACGGCTGCGCCGCGCGTGACTCCTCCAGCACGAACACAACGGCCATCACAGCCGACATACTCAGCATCCCAACCACCTGGGGCGAGGCCCAGTCATACTGCACACCACCCCAGGACAGCCCCAATATCAGCGGCACCACACACAGCACCAGCGCCGTAAGACCCAGGATATCTGTTTCTCTTTGCACTGTGGGCCGGATGTTCGGGAAGAACCGGATAAAGAGCCCGATCACCGGGATGCCCAGGGGTATGTTTATGAAGAAAATCCAGTGCCACGAAAGATTGTCGGTGATGAACCCTCCGAGCGTGGGCCCGACCACCGATGAGAGCCCGAATATAGCGGTGATAAACCCCTGGTACTTGCCTCGCTCAGCCGGGGGAAACAGGTCCCCGATAACGATGAAAGCGTTGGCCATCATGATGCCACCACCCACACCCTGAAGCCCCCGAAAGACGATGAGCTGCGTCAGCGTCTGGCTGACGCCAGACAGGACTGAACCTGCCAGAAAGACGGCTATACCGGCAATGTAGAAGCGCTTGCGTCCATACATGTCGGTCAGCCGCCCCGCAATAGGCACCATCGTGGTAGAGGTCACCAGGTACGCCGTGGTAACCCAGGTGTAACGGTCGAACCCGCCCAGGTCGGCTATAATGCGAGGCATGGCAGTGCCCACGACCGTCTGGTCGAGTGACCCCAGGAACATGGCCAACATCACTCCGGCCAGCGTGATAAACACGTCCCGGCGCGGTAAGTTGTGGAAACCCACCGCGGCTGTACCTGTGCCGCCCGGGGTGGGCACAGCATCTTGACTCGGGGTAATCATGACTGTTTCCTCGGCTTTTTCCACGGCAGAGCAATATGCTCGGCCTTGTCTGCTGCCCTATCCCCATGCCCGAACGGAGACCAACAGCCATGGCCTGCTCTGGGTCACGGGTCATACGGGCACTACGACACCGCCCGATTCAGCATCGGCCACCGACAAGCCAGGTGCCAGGGGATGGGCACCGCGAATGGAAGCTGCGTGGACAACCTCAACTGGACCCTAGCGGTGTCTCGTCCCCGCCCACAAGCTCACGGAGAAGGGCAGGGAGGGAACCGTCGAGGGCAGGCAGCTTCCTGGCACTGCTCAGCGTGCCCTTGAGGGGCGTAATGGAGATCTTGCCCTGCCTCACTGCCTGTATGTCTGTACCTTGGCCACCGGTCCAATCGGGCTTTCCCAACGCGATTCGGTAGGCGCCCGGAGCCCCGTCCTGGCCCATTCTGAAGGCTGTGCTATAGCCACCCCTGCCCACCCTGGTGATCTCCAGCCCCCTGATGCTGGCCGAATCCACGTTGGGCAAGTTCACATTCAGCAGCATGCTGCCGCCGCGAATCCTGTGGGCCAGGAGACCGGCCAGCTTCGCGGCAACCTCGAAGTGCACAGGTTCGCTGTAGTCAACAGATATTGCCACCGACGGCAGGCCCTTCAGGTAACCCTGCAATGCCCCTCCGACGGTGCCCGAGAGGAGGACGTCGTTGCCCAGGTTCGATCCCCTGTTGATGCCCGAGAAGACCATGTCGACCCCGTCGGTCACCTCGAGGCCCAGGATGACGCTGTCCGCAGGAGTGCCTTCCACCCGGTAGGCGCTCACGCCGGCAACCAGCGGCTCCACTTCTTCCAGGCGTACCGGTTGCTTCAGTGTAATGGCGGTACCTATGCCGCTCTGCTCTCGACTGGGGGCAAATACGATCACCTCACCCGCTCTGGCCAACTCGCCAACCAGCGCCCACAGCCCAGGAGCCTCTATGCCATCATCGTTGGTAACCAGTATCTTCATCACATATCCCGTGGACTTCGGCCGATGACCTGTGACTTGGCCTCAGAGCTCCGAGCCGTGCCCGCCAAGGTAAGCCACACCAACAGCCGGTTGGCCGCCATTGGCGGCCAACCACCACGCCACCCACAGAGCCCCACACACCCTACTTGCTGTAGTCGTAGAAGCCTCGGCCGCTCTTCCTCCCCAGCCGTCCAGCCACCACCATGGCCTTCAAAAGGGGTGGTGGGGCAAAGGCCCTGTCCTTAAACTCATCAAACATGGCACATGCCATGGAATATATCGTATCGAGCCCGGCAAAGTCCATCAAGGTGAACGGGCCCATCGGTGAGTTGGTGCCGAGCATCCAGGCTCGGTCCAACTCCTCCACAGTGGTCCAGCCTTCGTCAAGGATGCGTATGGCATTCATCATCATCGGGAAGCCGAGCCGGTTGACCAGAAAACCAGGTGTATCCTTGGCAAAGATCACCTCTTTGCCCAGAGACTCGCCGAAGCTCTTCGCTGTGCTGACCGTTTCATCTGAGCAGACGATGGTCTTCACGATCTCCACCATGCGCATCACCGGGACCGGCTGGAAGAAATGCATTCCGATCACCTGCTCCGGCCTCCCTGTGGCCATGGCCATCTCCAGGATAGATAGGCAGGACGTATTACTGGCCAGGACAGCGTGTGCCGGGCAGGCTTTGTCCAGCGAGGCAAACACCTTCTTCTTCTCGTCCATGTTCTCGATTACGGCCTCGATCACCAGGTCGCGGTCCTCGAAGTCACCCATGTTGAGCGTTCCCCGGAGGCGGGCCACGGTAGCATCTCTCTCCTGCTCCGACAGCTTCCCTTTGCTCACTGCCCTATCAAGCGAGGACTTGATCGATGCCATGCCCTTGTCCAGGAACTGTTGGTTGACTTCCAGCACCAGGACCGAGTATCCGGAACGGGCACACACCTCAGCAATCCCCGCACCCATCAACCCGCATCCCACCACGCCTACCTTCTTGACTTCCATGCTGCCTCCTTTATTGCGCTTTTCGGGTATCTGCCTGCCACAGCCCAGCAAGCCTGGCCTTTAGCTCGCCCAGCCGCTGCTCATACGGCCGGGCAAGATCGTCCAGAGACTGTTTACATTCGGGGATGGTCTCAGGCCGCACTGAGCCAACGGCGCTGCCGGAAATCCCCAGCCGGGACAACACCTCCCTGGCTGATTCCTCCGCCTCTCGCTTCCCTCTGTCCTCCTCCTGTCTGTATTCCCTCAGAAGGCGTACAATTTCATCCTTAATACCGGCCACCCCTGGCTCGTTCTGCTTCAGTGCCAGGATTCCATCCAGAGCCCTCTCCAGTCTCTCAGGACTGCCCAGCTCGATGGCATCGGCTAGCCTGGACAGCAGAGCGCTGCTTGCCAACTTTCTCTGCTCACCGGTGTACTTGTCCAGCTCCACTTCCAGTTGCCATAGTGCCAGACCCGCGAGGTACTTGTCAGCCAGCAACCGCCCTATCGAGCTGTACTCCTGCTCTCTCTGTCGCCTGCGTTCATCAGGGGAGAGCTTACCTAACCTCTCCGCCTTCTCCATGGCAATTTCCCAGGCACTCTTGATATCTCCCATACTCGGCTCCAATACCAGCAGGCGGGAAAGCAGGAACCTGCTTTCCCGCCCACCTCCAGCTTATCTGGTCGAATCGTCGCTAAAGCGTGCTGTACCCGCCGTTGACGCTGATCGTCTGCCCATGGACAAAGGACGCTGCATCAGAAGCCAGGTACACCGCCATATTGGCCACATCCTGAGGCACCGCAACGCGGCCTATGGGGTACATCTTCACCTGCTTCGCTTTCAACTCTTCCGGCATATTCTCCTGGGTGACCCCCTGGGTCATGCTCAGCTTTGACACGTGCTCCGCCTTCTCCGGGATGACGCCAGCGGGACACAGGCAGTTGACGTTGATGTTGTAGCGCCCCACCTCCTTGGCCAGAGCCTTGGTGAAGCTGATGACGCCTCCCTTGGTCGCCGAATAAATCACCTGCCTGAACTCACCGATCCTGCCCGCCTCGGAACCGATGTTGATGATCTTTCCATACTTCCGCGGGATCATGTGCTCCAGGACCGCCCTGGTGCAGTTTATGGTGCTCCAGAAGTTCAGGGCCACCATCTTCTCCCAGGTCTCACGCGTCTGCTCCATGAACAGCCCCCAGGGTGTGTCGACCCAACCGACCCCGTTGACCAGCACGTCGATCTGGCCGAACTCGTCGACCGTCTTCTTCGTCATGGCCTGCACTGACTCCCAACTGGTCACGTCGGTCTTGACGTAGATGGTCTTGCCCCCACCTCCCTGAGCGTTGGCTTCCGCCACCACCTTGGGCCCCATCTCATCATCAATGTCTGCGTTCACCACGTTCGCGCCTTCTCTAGCGAAGGTCAGCACGTTGGCCCGATTGATATTAGAGCTCCCACCGGTAACGATTACAGTCTTACCTTTAAGGCCCAGATCCATTTTTCGACCTCCTCACTGTCAAGTTTGTTCCCTCACTGAAGCGCCGCGCCAAGGCGCACACAGCTTGACTTTCTGCTCAGAAGACCCACTGCTCCCCTTCGAGGCTGCTGAACTGCGGCTTTCTCTTCTCCAGGAAGCTCTTCGCCGCCTCAAGGTGGTCCGCTGAATTGAGGGTGTGGTACTCATAGGCTATGGTCGCATCGAAGAGCAGATTGACCCGGTCCTCTATGATCTTGTTGAGCAACATCTTAGTGAAGCTCAGGGCCATCTGCGGCCCATCGGCGAACCTCCTGGCCCAGTTCCAGGCCTCATCCATTAGCTGGTCGGGGGGAACAACCTTAGTTATCAGCCCGATGCGCTCAGCTTCGGGTGCCGTCACCATGTCGCCGGTCATCAAGTACTGCTTTGCTTTGGCCATGCCTACCAGGAGCGGCCAGATAATAATGCCGCCGTCGCCCGGGATCAGGCCCACGCCGATGTGAGGATCGCCGATGCGGGCTTTCTCCGAGGCCAGAACCACGTCACAGTGCAGGGCTATCGTCGCCCCAAGGCCAGCGCAAGCACCGTTTATGGCAGCTATGATGGGCTTACGCATGTTGATCAGGTTCACAATGATCCGCTTGACGCTGGTGCTGGGAATTCGGATCGAATGGTCGGTGAACCCGTTTACCATCAAATTTATGTCACCGCCGGCCGAAAACGCACGCCCTGCCCCAGTGAGAATCACCGCATGAACCTCGTTGTCGTGGTTCATGTCCTCCCATATCTGCTCAACCTCGCCGTGCTCCGCCCTACCTATAGCGTTCATCTCGTCGGGGTTGTTCAGAGTAAGGATGGCCACCTTCTCCTTTCTCTCCACCTTGACGAACTTGTACTTGCTGTAGTCAACCATTTCTAGCTTGCCTCCTTATTATTGGCGCGCCTCTCTTAGAGCCCCAGTTGCTGGGCGACTACCTCCCGATGGAAATCAGCATCCCCAAAATATAGCTCCGCCGCCTTCGCCCTCCGAAAATATAGCTCCAGATCATGGTCCTTCGTGAACCCTATCGCCCCG
>Ga0180301_10000958_pt1 | contig 22644 bp, 28 predicted proteins | sample GuaBasSediGuay16_FD_121797 | JGI IMG/M metagenome (GOLD analysis project Ga0180301, IMG submission 121797) | Subseafloor sediment microbial communities from Guaymas Basin, Gulf of California, Mexico - Guay16, Core 4569-2, 12-15 cm | ecosystem: Environmental > Aquatic > Marine > Hydrothermal...
CTTTATAATCTTCTCGTGCTCTTGAACCAAAAAGTATAATTTCTTTTAACTCTATACCCAGATTATTTAAAACCTTTTCAATTTCTTTTTTTATAATTTTTTTTATAGATTCGTTGTTCATATTGATCAGTCCTTAAAAATTTTTTTTTAACCTGTGTCCAAGTCTTAAGAATATTTATTATTTATTATTTAATTATTTACCAGAAAACGGTTTTTGTCGGCTTACCGGAGAGAACGGCTTCAGTTTCATCCGGTTCAAGAGTCTTTCTCACTCCAGTTTTATAGTGCCAATCATAAAGACAATAGCGTACAAGCTTTATACGCTTTCCCTTAAGGTTTTCTGGGAGAACTTCATTTGGTGTTCGCTTTGAGAACCCTGTTAATTCAATCGTGAATATGCATTTCTCCCATTTTTCACCTTCTTCATCAGTGATGTATTCACCTGTCCTCTCGACATCAACAACTATACCCTGTAATTTTCTAACCTTCATCCAAGACACCTACAGTTAAATCTATTGATATTAAGGGAACGCTCTCTATGTATATGTTTAAGTACTTTATAACTATTTTTCTTTTATGGCAGAAAAAGGACAATTCCAAAATCTTTAAAGCAACTTCGGTAAGTCTATTTTAAAGATGGAGGAACACTTATGCGTGATGTAGTGTGGGGAATTCTACTTATTATATTAAGCGTTACGACAATGATCGTCTATTTTTGGGCGCTCTTTTTATCGCCCTCAGACATAAAGCTCTGGAAATTTTCGATCACTGAATGGGCAATACTTATCCCAGTTCTAATATTCGTTTACTTGTTCCTATTCGTCGTGGCATGGATAGGATGGGCTATGGCCACCACCCCGCCAACCCTACCAATACCAGAGGAAAACATTGAAGGAAAAGAAAAATAATGGAAGTTTATAAGAGACAAGAACATGATATATTACCTGTGGGAAATGATATTTATGGCGATCACAATTAATTTGGAAGATGAAGAGTTTGTTGTTAAGGGTCCGCACTATTATCTTACAAGACGGCGCTCCATAGAGGAACTTGAGAATGAAATCCGTAAGCTCCTAAAAGAAAAGGGACCAATGCCCCTATCTGCCATATGGAGAAGACTCGACTGCCATCTATGGGAAGTAGCTGCTGCTTTGAGAAGACTTAAAAAGAAGGGGCTGGTAGAAGAAAGAAGTATAACTTCAGAAGTATATGGAAGGTGAATTTCCTTTTAAGGCAATTAACCCGATTTTTAGTTAAGTTCATATTCTCTTACAAGCTAAATACTCTCGTAGGAAATAGTAATAGCATGTGAAGGGAGATGAAGAAATTTTGAAGAAAACGTCGGCGATTTCAGGTTTTTATAAATTGAGTATTGATGAAAGGCTTAAGATCGTTAAGGAGTTTGCGGATTTAACTGACGAAGAAGTTAATATGCTTAGAGCTCAAAGTGCTCTAAGTCTTGACCTAGCTGACCGCATGATCGAAAATGTTATAGGAACTTTTCCAATGCCCTTCGGGATAGCTGTAAACTTTCTCATAAACGGCAGAGACTATATGATCCCGATGGTTATCGAGGAAACATCTGTTGTAGCAGCAGCGAGCTACGGCGCTAAAATGACTAGAAGCAAAGGCGGAATCTTCACGAGTAGTACCGAACCCATAATGATAGGGCAGATACAAGCCGTTAAGGTTAAGGATCCGCATAGGGCTAAAATGGCGATTTTAGATGCTAAAGAAGAAATACTAAAAAAGGCCAATGAACAGGACCCCGTGCTTGTTTCAGTTGGGGGAGGAGCAAAAGATCTAAGAGCTAAAGTAATCAACACCATAAGAGGGCCAATGGTGATTACAGATCTTCTAGTTGACTGTAGAGACGCTATGGGCGCAAACGCCGTTAACACAATGTGTGAAGCTGTTGCGCCATTAATAGAGCGCATAACTGGCGGAAAAGTCTTCCTTAGAATAGTCTCAAACCTCGCAACTGAGAGGATCGCCCGGGCGTGGACTATTGTTGACAAGAATGCCGTGGGAGGGGAGGAAGTTGTGGATGGCATACTGGAGGCTTATGCGTTTGCAGCCGCTGATCCATACAGGGCTGCAACCCACAATAAAGGAATATTGAATGGTGTGATCGCTGTTGCATTGGCCACATGTAATGATCATAGGGCTATTGAGGCGGGTGCGCATGCTTATGCCGCTAGAACTGGACGCTACATGCCTCTTTCAGTCTGGGAAAAAAATGAGGATGGTGATTTAGTGGGTTCAATAGAGATGCCTATGGCGGTTGGCATAATTGGCGGGGCAACGAGGGTTCATCCAATCGCCAAGATAGCCCTGAAAATTTTAGGGGTTAAGTCCGCCCGTGAATTAGGTGAGGTTATGGCAGCTGTTGGTTTAGCTCAGAATCTTGCCGCTTTAAGGGCTCTTGCACATGAGGGCATACAGAGGGGACACATGGAATTACACGCGAGAAACATAGCAATAATGGCTGGTGCAACCGGCGAGCTTATAGATATAATAGCTGAGCGAATGGTTGAAGAGCGGAAGATTAGAATGGATAGGGCAAAAGAGCTAATTGAAGAATATAAGAAAAGAGGGAAAATATAACCTCCCTTTTTCGGGATTTAAAATAAGAGACGTAACGTTAAGAGAAAAGATATGGGAATTTGCATTCGCTCATAAAGTGAAAAGAGATTTAGGCAGAAAATCCAGAAATAACCATAAATAAAGATTAAGTTTTGGATGGACGCATAGAGAAAAAAATGAAGGTTAGCGTAATCTCCTTAACGTGCTGTGCTGGATGCATTTCGTCGCTTCTAAACGCTGGTGAGGCCTTCCTAGAGATATTATCCGGAGATTTCAAAGTAGTTTATTCTCCAACATTTATGGATTTAAGAGAGATACCTAGAGTTGATTTAACGATAGTTGAAGGAGGCGTTAGAACCCAAGCTGATGAAAGCCTCATAAGAGAAGCCCGCGCTAAATCCAAGATTCTCGTTGCCCTAGGCATATGCGCGACCCACGGTGGAATAACAACCCTCGGCAATATAGTATCTATCAAAAAGCTTTTGGAGAAAGACTACACCCTTCTAGATACAAGTAGGCTCCCGGAATTGAAGGAGCTGATGTATCCAATATGCAATTTTGTTGACGTAGACTATTATATCCTCGGTTGCCCTCCAATGCCATTCCTCATAATTCACGCTTTAAAGAGCATAGTCGGCGGAAAAGGCCAATGCGCCATCGGAGCATCCTCTGCACAGAATGCAATAGGAAAATAGTTCCCGCTAAGCTTGATCGCCTATACGGCATATATGAGAGGGAACCGGATCCAGAATTCTGCCTAGTAAGTCAAGGATTTATATGTTTAGGTTTACTTACGCGTGATGGATGCGGCGCCCCCTCTGCCCAAGAGTTGGATCTACATGCTTCGGATGCAGGAGCCAGCTGATTCGCTTTTATACAGATCGAGAAACATGTATGCTTTACTCATTAAAGTGATATCGAGGAGAACGGGGATTCCTGAAGAGACTATCAAGAGAGAACTTTACTGTAATCCATTCGTCTTCCATACATTCATATTCTCAAAATTAAAGCGCACAAAAGCGAAGGGATCGAATAATTTGAGCCAGAAAAGAGAAATATCTATCTCCCCAACAACCAGAATTGAGGGACATGGAAAAGTAACTATAGTGCTTAACGAAGATGGAAATGTTGCAGACGCATACTTTTATGCTACTGAAATTCGCGGATTTGATTACTTCCTAAGGGGAATGGAGAGCAAGAGACTGCCATTCATGTGTTGGCTTCCGTTAAAGCCATAGAGAACATTTATGAATTATTTTTAGTCTGATCACTATGCGTTTTTCGGTCTCCTCAATAAATACTCTTATTGCTTTCGACTCTAAAGCTGTAATTTCATCAGAAATTAAAACATAAGCATTAGAGATGTCCATCAATTTGACCACTAAATTAACCTGATTCTTCTTTAATTGAGGCCTCAGCTTAAATTATTTTTCTATCTTAGTTCAAAAATGTGCCTAAGCAAATTAATAATGAGATCGAATAAAAAAATCTTAAATAGATTGCTGGGTTCAAATCTTCAGCGATGCCGTTGGAGATAAGACAGAATGAGCGAAACAGAAAAGTTTGGTGATGAACAGAATCCTAAAAAGATTTTGCAGCTCTATGACTGGAAAACTGGCATAGAGGAAATATTCGTCATTGATAACACTGCGTTAGGTCCAGGTGAAAAATGCGGCATACCTCATGAGTATGGCATTGAGCTATTCAACAGTGATTTGAATAATGAGCTTCATAAAAATAATTCATTAGTTTTTAGGGAGGATTGATGTGGCAAAAATATTCTTTCTGGTTTCAGGTGAGAATCCAACCCTACCCTTCTCTGAGATTAAATCTATACTTAAAGCTGAGGGATATAAGTATCAAATCCTAGAAGGGTTTACTCAGCTATTAAGGATCGAAGCTGATGTTAGCTGCGTAAATGCGATCAAATTTAGGTCAGCGCTGGCTAGGGCTGGTTGCCTGGAAATATTTAATTGTAAAGCTGCGATGGATGAGATATTAGCCAATATTGAAAAGATGAATGTTACGCAATTTCTCGAAGATGATGACTCATTTGTTGTTAGGGTTGTGAGAGTGAGGGGGGCATCCCCAGATGTTAGTTGTCTTGCATTAGAGCGGAAAATCGGCGGAATAATATTCAGTAAGGCTAGGAGAGGGAGAGTTAACCTTAAAAATCCAGATAAGACTTTCTTCGGCGTATTGACGGATGGAATGTTCTTTTTTGGCTTAAGGCTCGCCGAAATAAAGCATAAGAACCTATGGGAGCGGAGACCTAGAAAAAGGGCGTTCTTCCATCCTGCAGCTTTAACACCAAAAATTGCAAGGTGTATGGTTAATCTGGCGCAGTCAAGAGCTGGAGATCTGGTTTTAGATCCATTCTGTGGAACTGGAAGCCTACTGATTGAGGCTGGCTTAATGGGATGCCGAGTAATGGGATTTGACGTTAAAAGATACATGATTGAAGGAAGCCTGAAAAATTTAAGATTCTTCGGTGTGGAGCCTGAGGGGCTGATTGTAGCGGACGCCCGTTACCCACCATTATCCGTGGGGGGCGTTGACCGTATCGTTACGGATCCACCTTATGGCACGGCGGCTTCAACCCTTGGCTTTCCAGTAAAAGAGCTCATAGAATTGTTCTTTTCAGCCGCCACCGACATTCTGAGAGATGAGGGAATAATATGTATTGCGGCGCCAAAAACTATTAGGATTCATGAGATAGGGCCAAAATATGGATTTAAGCATCTTGAATCCCATTTCATTTATGTTCATAGGAGACTCACACGTGAGATCGCAGTCTTTAAGCGCGGGGATGAATTAGAATGAGCTTGAGAATTATTTTCTTGGGAACCGCTGGAAGCGTGCCAACAAACGATAGGTCGCTTCCCTCAGTTGTTGTTCAGCGTAAGGGTGAAATATTAATGTTTGACTGCGGCGAGGGAACTCAGAGACAAATGATTAAAGCCAGGGTGGGGCTTAACCGCAAGATGAAGGTTTTCATAACACATATGCATGGGGACCATGTTTTAGGGTTACCTGGAATAATTCAAACCATGTCGCTTCTAGGCAGGGATAAGCCGCTCCAAATATATGGGCCAAGCGGAATTAAAGCCTTCATAGAGGCAATAATCAATACAATAAGATTCTGGCTAGGCTTCCCAATAGAAATCTACGAAATTAAACAGGAGGGGCCCGTATGCAAGGAGGAAGAGTATGAGGTGCATGCTGTCTGGGCTGAGCATTCAATACCGTCCTTAGCCTACGCATTAATCGAGAAACCTAGGCCAGGCAGATTCCATCCGGAGAAGGCTATAGCTCTAGGCGTACCACGTGGGCCTTTATGGTCAAAACTTCAGAGGGGTATGGAAATCACGCTTCCAAATGGGAGAATTGTTAAGCCGGAGGAGGTTCTTGGGCCTCCTAGACCTGGTAGAAAAATTGTTTATACCGGCGACACTGGGCCATCAGACAGGATAGCTGAATTGGCTAGGAATGCTGACGTTTTGATTCATGAGGCAACATTTGATGATGAAATGGCTGAAAGAGCTAAAGAGGATGGGCATTCAACACCAAGCGAAGCAGCTCAAATAGCTCTGAAGGCCGGCGTAAAACTTTTGGTCTTGACGCATATAAGTGCAAGATACATTAAGCCGGATATCCTATTGGAGCAAGCCAAAAAAATATTTCCAAACGTTCATATACCTAACGATCTGGAGGAAATTGAAATACCGCTCCCGAAAGATGGATAATGACTCAAAGAAACGAAAAACAAAAATTTAAATAAAAGCTAATAATTGAGCAGTCTCCGCAGTCTTTTTATGCTTTCTTCAATATTGTTTTTGGATTCTATCACCAGTGCTCCTTTATAGTTTGCTTTTCTTAGGGCTTTTATTAGGCTTGACCAATCTATGTTTCCAAATCCTATACCGAGATGGGCGTCAGATCTTCCGTCATTATCATGTAGATGGGTGTGAACTATTTTCTCGCGAAACCTCTCTATAAAATCGAATAATTCTCCATTTATGTTCGCATGCCCAACATCAAATGTTAAACCCAAATTTAAGCCTTCATCACCCAAATCCTCATAGAACCTCTCAAACTCATCTATCTTCTTAAGCAGAAAAGGGAAAGGATCCGGAACATTCTCGATAGATATTCTCAAACCATGCTTTTCAGCCTCATAAAGGAGCTCCCGAACAGATTTCAGATTTATCTCCCAATCCACGCCGGGAAGCATATCGCCTATGGCGCTTTGGATGCCGGGATGAAAAACCCAGTATTCCGGATTTAGCTGCGCCGACAACCTTATTGATTTTTTAAGCCGCTTCATTACCGCATCTCTGATGACTGGCGATGTAGATGCAATATTTATGTCAACAAAAGGGGCATGAACAGACAAGTGGAGATTCCTCGCTTTAATAACTTTCTTGAGCGCATCTACTCTCCGACTGTTAAGTGCGTGGGGGCCTTCATCAAATATCTCCACATGCTCAACATCGATTTCACTTATACGCTTCACAGCCGCCTGGAAGGGTTCATTAAGGCAAAAAAGCATTGATAAACCTAAACGCATAACTTTTAGCCCCCCACCATAAATTAGTTTAAATAATTATCTCGCCGTTTTCGGCGTCAACCAATCTATTAGGCTTCGGGGATTATCACATCGAATTTCAACACGTATGGGTCCAAGCGGCGACTCACCGTAGGGCTGCGAGAAAGATATATGCCCAACATATGCAACCTGCTTATTGAGATAAAAAACTATGCTGTTTCCTTGGATGCCTCTCAGAAGAACGGTTCTCGCAGCGTCAAGGATGAGCTCCCTTCTAAGGAGATTATAAAATTTTGTGAGGGCCTCTAATCCTTCAGCCCTTCCTGAGAGCCTCCTGTATTCGCCTTCCTCAATAAGCTGTAGGTTTATGTCTCCTAGAACCTTTTGAACGGCAATCTTAACTTTATCTACATCCTCTGTTGGGTTAACCTCAACATCAACTATAACTTCCACTTTCCCGCTTACCTTACTCATCTTCTATCACTTTCTTTATGATCTGCTTAAGCTCCGCTTTCAACTGGTCTATGGAACCCTCATTAACAATCATGTAGTCGGCTGTAGCTATTACGGCGCCTATACCAACGCTTAGCTCTCTCTGATCACGCATATAAAAGGTTTCCCAATCCTTTGGGTCATCGCTTCTACCTCTTCTGAGAAGCCGCTGAAATCTGGTCTTAGGTGAAGCATGTATGGCTATAATTTTAAACTTGGGGAACTCCCTCCTAAACTCCCTAACTTCATGGAGGCTACGTAGCCCATCAACTATAACAACCCTAGCGCTTAAAGCCTTAATCTTCGGTATGCATCTCCTAGCCAAAACCCCCGGGCCCTCTTCAGCTCTAATCTGCAACATGATTTTCCCCAGATTCTCCGGTGTCGGCTTAAGATTCCTACGAGCAGCCTCAGCCCTCACTTCGTCGCCCATCACAACAACCGGAAAACCATACTCGCGAATAATCTCCCTTACTACTCCTTTTCCGGAGCCCGGCATACCAGTTACGCCTATAACTATTTCGGCCATATCTAAATCACTTTAGGCAGCATCAAAAATATTTTTTAGATATTTTGGGTATTTAAGAAATGGGATGATGAAACCCTGATAGAATGATTAAACACTCCGGATGATTAAACTATCCGGGGCTGACTATGATGAATGCCCTTTTCCCAAAAAATCACCTTAGTTTTCATCCTTAAAACCATGAGAGAGTCCAGCAACTAGGCAAATAACATTTTCAGTTTTAGTGGGATTATTAGGCTCTTAGAAATATATTTATTTTGTTTACCGGCAGTTTCATTATTGTGCAAAGACGTATTTAACTGGAAGGTTGATTGATTTGGAGAGGATTCGCAGTTTTATCGCCTTTGACATTGATGATGAAAATGTTGTTAGGAACCTAAGTAAGGTTCAGTCGATGCTGCTTAAGACCGGAGCAGATCTCAAGCTCGTTAAACCTGAAAACATACATGTAACAATTAGGTTTCTAGGTGAAATCCCCTCGGTTATGATTGAGAAGATTTATAGCGAAATGAATAAAGTTACGTTTTCACCCTTCGACATCGAAGTTAAAGGTTTGGGGGCATTCCCGAACTTAAGGCGTATAAACGTTATTTGGGCTGGTGTGAAAAGAGGAGCAAACGAACTAAGAAACATATACTATCAGCTCGAGCCCAACATTCAAAGGCTTGGTTTTAGACCAGATAACAAGGGTTTCAGCCCGCATTTAACAATCGCCCGCGTTAGAACAGGTAGAAAAAGGGATGAACTTGTAAATCTCATTAGAGAATTTGAGGATTACGAATTCGGCGTTGTTAGGGCGAAATGCTTAAGGCTAAAGAGAAGCGTTCTAACCCCTCAGGGACCCATATACTCAACCTTGAGGGAGGTTTGCCGCTAAAAACCTGCTGAATGAACTCGCCTTCCTCAACGTAATGAAAAATGATGGAGATGGAAAAAGCACATGACTAGGGATATGGATGCCGCTCTAAAGACTAAAGTTGAGGATATATGTGAAGTTGTTCTCCGTAAAGCCACCCCAAGTAAGGATGAGCGAGAGAAAACCATGAGGTTTTCTACGCGTCTAATTGAAAAACTGAAGCATGAATTGCTGAAGGAGGGCATAAAGGCTGATGTTCAGCTTGAAGGATCCGTAGCTAAGGATACTTGGCTTGCCGAGGAAAAAGACATTGACATATTCATATTGTTACCTAGGGAGTATGGTAGAGAGGGCTTTACAAGAGTTCTGGAGGTTGCTAAAAGGGTTTCTGATGGAAAATTTTTGGAGGCTTATGCTGAACACCCATATCTGGAAGCCTACATTAACGAGTTCACCGTGAATTTTGTCCCATGCTTTAAGGTTAAAGATGCAAGTGAAGCAAAATCCTCGGTTGACAGAACCCCCTTCCACACACTCTACATCAAGAAACGCCTAAACAGGAAACTTAAGGATGAAATACGCTTACTAAAGGCTTTCATGCACGGCATAGGCGTGTACGGCGCTGAAATAAAGGTCGGCGGCTTCAGCGGATACCTTTGTGAATTAATCACATTATATTACGGCTCCTTCCTAGATGTTTTGAGGGCATCTTCAAAATGGCATAGGGGAGAGGTCATAGACATCGAAGGATATTACCGCAAAGCGGAGGATGCCAAGAAAATCTTCCAAAATGAACCCCTAATAGTTATTGATCCAGTTGACAAAGGACGGAATGTAGCTTCAGCGGTTAGAGTTAACAGACTAAGCGAATTCATCATGGCTTCTAGGCTCTTCCTTAAAAAGCCGAATATAAAGTTCTTTTATCCGGAGGAAATTAAAACCTACCCGCCTAGAGATCTTTCACGCGTTATAGCCTCTAGGGGATCAGACATCATATTCATCAAGACGGAGGCAATAAGGGCTGTTCCAGACATACTTTGGGGTCAACTATTCAAATCCCAGAGGGCGCTTACCAATTTAATCAAGCAGTTCAACTTCGAAATTATACGTAGTGAAGTTTGGAGTGACGAGAAGAGCGTAAACATATTCCTGTTTGAATTAAATTCTCGCTTTCTCCCAAACATTGAGAAGCATGTTGGACCGCCAATTGAAAAAGCAGTCGACTGCGAGAGGTTCCTAGAGAAGCATCTAGGCTCCGAAGATACTTTATCTGGCCCCAAAATTGAGGATAATAGATTGATTGTTTATAGGCGGAGGCGATACACTGACGTTGTTGATCTTCTAAGGGAGAAACTTAAAGATGGAGGGAGAAAATTGGGTGTTGCAAGCCTAGTCTCCCAAGCCTTTACGAACTCGTTGGAGATCCTAGTGAATGAAGAAATCAAAGAGCTCTATTCCATAAACCGTGAGTTCGCATCGTTCCTAACAGAGTATCTTAGAGGCAGGCCTTCCTGGCTATTCTAAGTTACGTTCATTTCAATCAACTTAGCTCATTATCGGATTATCGGAGATTTAATGATGAAGCCCGTTATCCCCCTAAGTGGGCTTAAAGACGAAAAATACAAGCAGATTATATGCTATCCCAAATACACCTCAGAGGAGTTCAAAAAGCGAATTAATGACATGAGAAAACTAGGTGTTAAAGCAGTATGCTTTAAGGGAAATAAAGTCATTATGAATGTTCCAGTTCTGGGTAAAGGTTACGTGGGCATAGTTCTGCTAGCAGTTCTTAAGGATGGGAGAAAAGCAGCTTTGAAGATCTGTAGAACAGATGTCGAAAAGGAGAGAATAATTCATGAAGCTAGAATGCTTCAGATAGCCAATAGCGTTAATGTCGGTCCGAGACTACTTGGCTATACAGATAATCTTCTAATAATGGAATATATCGAGGGAGATTTACTTCCGGAATGGGTTAGGAAGCTGAAAAAAGAGGATGCCCCTAGACTTCACAGCGTACTGAGGGACATTCTTGAGCAGTGCTGGAGGCTTGATTCAGTGGGCTTGGATCATGGGGAGCTAAGTCGGGCGGATAAACACATAATTATAGATAACGAGGATAAGGCTCACATAATAGATTTTGAGGAAGCCAGTGACAGGAGGCGAACCGCTAACGTGACGTCTATAACTCAATACCTTTTTATCAGAGGAGAAACAGCGAATCTAGTAACCCAAAGAACGGGACAAGTGAACGTGGATAAGCTCATTCAGACCTTAAAAGCCTATAAAGCAGATCACTCGAGAAAAAATTTTGAACTTATCCTAGAGGCTTTGAACTTAGAATCGCCCTCCAAATCGAATTTCAACAGACACTAAAAAGAGAATAATTGGCATAATACCTCAAAAATAGGTTAAATCAAATAAAAAATTCGCAGGGCAAAAGCTGCGTGATCACCACTCTTCTTCCTCTTCCCAGTCCTCTTCCTCCCAGTCTTCCTCCCATTCCTCTTCCCAGTCTTCTTCCCATTCTTCCTCCTCTTCCTCTGGCAGGAGATTTCTCTTCGGCATGGGAGCTCACCATATAATGATTGCATTATTGAAGGCCAAATAAATTTTACCGGAAGATGAAGAGAGTTTAAAAAGGTTTCCGCATGATGCTTAGTTTACTCTGAAACTATTTTAGAATTTTTCCGGTCTCCATATACCATAGGTATAGGTCTAATTCCCCTAATTTGAGGTTTGTTCTTTCAGCTAGCTCGCTAAGTATTCTCTCTATTTCCAGGTATCTGCGCTTCGTTAAAGTCTTATTCTTAGGCTTTTGGATTAGCCCATACCTTGATAGGATGTTGATTACGTGAAAATCTATGACGGCTAGGTTCATGAAGCCAATATTTCTAAGGAAATGGCTGGCTTCTTTATAGCCTAATCCCTTAATGTTTCGCGCCAGCCACTCCCTTAAAGACCTCTCGTTTATAGGGGACTCTAAAACACTCTCTAAGACGCTGATAATCTTTCTTGCTTCAGTAATATATTTTGCTCTTGAAGAAGGATAACGGTGACCTAAAACCCTAAGCTTTTCAGCTAAATCATTTTCTGGGAGGCTTAGGAATCCATCTCCTATTTCCGCCTGGATTTTCATGCTTTTTTCAGCATTAAAATTTGCTGTTAATATGCAGAAGCAGAGTTCCTTAAATATCTCGGTTATTGGCTTATTTCTGTTTTCTTTGAATTCATTTATTTTAGCGTTAACTAAGTTCTTAACGCGATTATTCTTCTTAAGCTCCTCGATTTCTTCTATTAAATTGTTTATGCTATTTGGCATTTTTTGACCACATTATTAGGGCCTACCTGATTAATTTTTGACCTAATGACAAATTGAACTATCTAATTTATTCTAAAGGGGGTTAAGCTCCGTCAATTTTAGGGGGATCGACCACTAGAGGGCTTATTGGAGGAGGCTTTTAAAGGCTTATGATAAACATTAGGCGCTCAATAAGCTCCTTATATCGGTTCCTTATGGTTACCTCGGTCACCCTCGCTATCTCGGCAATCTCCCTTTGAGTTCGCTTCTCACCAACCAGCACTGAGGCCACGTAGCTCGCCGCCGCAGCTATGCCCGTTGGACCCCTACCGGATGTTAATTTAAGTTCAGTTGCCACATTAAGTATTTTATTTGCAATCTCCTCAACTTTCCCTTGCATCGTCAGCTGATTTGAAAATTTGGATATGTAGTGACTTGCTTTAAGGGGCGGTATGGAGAGATTTAGCTCCTTAACAAGAAATCGGTAGCTTCTGCCCACTTCTCTCTTGCTTATATTAGCGGCGCTTGCTATTTCGTCTAATGTTCTTGGGAGACCGCATTGCCTACATGCTATATAGACGGCGGCCGCGCTTATCCCCTGTATTGATCTTCCACGTATTAATTTTTCCTTAACAGCCTTCCTATAAATCACTGAGCTTGTTTCAAGTATGCTTTTAGGCAGGGAAAGGTTGCTGGCTATTTTCGTGATTTCCGAGAGGGCGTACGCGAGGTTTCTTTCTATGGCATCTGAAACTCTTATTCGTCTCTGCCATTTCCTAAGCCTATACATTTGCGCCTTTTGGCCGGCATTAAACTTTTTGCCGAAGATATCCTTATCATGCCAATCTATGATAGTAGATAATCCCTTATCATGTATCGTAAATGTGACCGGTGCACCGACCCTTGACCTTTTATTTCTTTGCTCATTATCAAAAGCCCGCCATTCAGGTCCCTGATCAGCTATCTTCATATCTATAACGTAACCGCATTCCATGCAAACTACTTCAGCGGCTTCATAATCGCGCATCAATTTCGTGCTGCCGCATTCTGGGCAACGTCGAATATCTCTCAATACGGGAGAAAAAAATTTGCCTTCATCTTTCCCGCTCATCTTCTCCTCTTCCTCTTTAAGCGTTTAGACCTAGGTAAAACATATAGTGGATAATTAACAATTTTTTCAGGTTTACGATCTTTAACTTCAATCTCAATATAGGGTGATTTCACAGGGCCAAAAATATCGAGGACAATTCCAATCGGTTTCTTCTTAAGGTCGAAAACGGTTGCACCAAGCTTTGGGGGAGCCTCCACCTTGGCTATAGCCCTGTTACCCGGGCCGATGTGGAGAACTTGCCCGATCTTTTTCAAGCTAATACCCCACTTAGAAGAGATGGATAAAAAAATGAACTCTACCAATTATTTAAACGTTTCCTAAAGGATAGTTATGTAGCCAGTTTTTTAAGCTCAGCCGCAATTCTCTTAAGAAGCCGATTTTTACGTTTTTGATTTTTCTTTACCGCTATAAAACCAGTTTTAATCCATGGGAGACGTGGATGAGCAGCTTCAGGATAAGACTCATAATTTAAGTTCAGATTTCTAAGAGCTTTTTCAAGCATACTAATGCTTGGTGAGGGAACACAAAGATTTTTTGGCAGACGTCTACCTTCACGTCTGGTTCTTAGGGAGTCAAAATAAACTGGCCATAAAATTATTTCATCTCTCCTTCGCATTTTAAACGCCTAAAGACAATCCTGCAAAAACTTAATAGAGGCGAAGCCGCATAAATGCTTCTCTATTTTCTCTTGCTAACTAGCACAGCATTAAGAACTCCGCATTGGCCGGGTCTCGATGTGACTTTAGCTGTTCCAAGTGGGGTTTCTATGAGACAGCCCTTTGTTATTACGCCTCTCCGGTCGTAGTCTACATTAGCCGGGTTTTTTAGGACCCTGATGATCTCGACTTTTTTTGTTTCTCCAGTATCTGGATCTGAAACATTCACCCACTTAGCGCTTACTAATCTAACTTTTATGTTGCCTCCTCTTCTGCGGCTCACCTTAGTTCTGTGTTCGCCTAGAATCGTCTCGGTTGGAAATGAACCCATCTCGTACTTTCGCTTTCCCCTATAGGGTCTCCTTTTTCCGCCGGTGGGTTTCCTTTTATGTAGATCGCCATGCCAAACGGACATAAACGCTTACCTCTTTCCTTAAGAAAGAAAGAGAAGACTCGGGCTAATATAAGCTTAACGGCTGCTGCTGGTGGATTTCACCTTATCAATGAAAGCCTCCACGTAGTTCTCTAGCATTTCTACGTCTATTGGAGGTTTCGGCACCTTCTCTTCACCCATATCCAGCAAGTCTGCTTTCAGCTCGTTAGGTTTAACGCCGTCTAACGCGCTTCTCGCGCAGAGGGCTGCCCCTAAACCAGTGGCCTCCGGAAAAGTTGCCTTTAAAACCTCACTATCAGGGAACAACGCTGACAAAACTGCTAGATAAATGTTGTTTCTGGCGAAACCTCCCTGAACAACTATATTAATGTTTCTGCCCTCAGTTATTAGGTTTATTGCCACATAGGATTCAATAGCCAGATAAAGATTCAGCAGATGATAGGCTTCTTTAGCGCCTTTAGTGAAAGCTTTCCCAATTATTTTCGCTTTAGAATTCTGAAATTGACCCGACCCCTTAACTAAACCTGGAGTTACGAAGTCCTCCTTACGCTTTAATATGTCATTTAACAGGCTTACGTCAAGATCTATGTCTTCAGTGTTTACTGAAAATCTGTCCCTTATAATTGCTGTGTAATAATCGTATTCAAATCCGCCCTTAAATCTAGATGACCTGACAGGTCTACCATAAGCATCCATGTAATATAGAACATCCCTATATAGATCCTCCTCCCTAGGCTTAAAGGCTCCTCCAGGATACATAAATACACACCATGTTCCCGTTGAAGCCAATAAAAACTCTTCACCCCTAGCAATATATGGTAATAGACAGGCGTTTGAGTCATGTATTCCCGACGTAACCAGCAGCCTTGATCCCTCAATCGTAAATTCACCTATCGAACTCCAAACATCAACCATTTCAGGGGACCTAGTATCCACCTCCAAGCTCTCAGCAACCTTACTCCATCCCCCCCTTCTTATATCATATAGATACGTGTGGCAACCTACACTTGTGATCTCGCTGGCTTTGAAGCCGGTGAGCTCATATGTGAGATATTGCGGTAGAAAGAGAATCTCATTTATCTCATCGAATGCTTTCGGAAACTTCTCTCTTATCCAGTAAATCTGCATTCCCACATTTAAGAGCTGCCCATATGGGGGAGTGCCAGTTGTCATATAAAGTTCAAGGGGGCTCCCGAATTCGCTATAAAAGTCGTCTCTAATTCGCCTATCAATCTCCTGATTGTAGGATATTACTGGAAGCCTTAAAACACCATTTTTGAGATTCGCTATTGTGGCGCCAAATGTCGTTATAGCTAACGCTTTAATACGCCATCTTCTTGTAGCCTCAGCAAACTTGGTTTTCATCCAAGAAACTATTGATTCAGCGTCATCACAGAGCAGTTCATTTATCTTTACTTCATCTATTCTTATAAAATCTGAGTGGATGGGCTTTAGGTCCTCGGAGAATATGAGAAACTTTTTGTTTGATTTGCCTATATCAAAGACGCCTATAACTCCCTCCATAAAAATATCTCCCTCTAAAGAAATAATCTGAAAACGCTATAAAAATTGTTTAAGATTATTTTAAGCCTAGAATTATCTAGTTATGACTTATCTTGCTTCTTTGAAATTTGCTGGCAGGGTTTCTTCTCCCCGCTTCTCGAATATTCTTTTTAGCTGCCGTTTCATAACATGCACATTTCGGCTTAAACCAAAGTAGTCCGCAAAGAAATCAGTTGTCTTTAGAACTATGTCTCTGCCATTTTTCTCCCGCGTAATTAACCCCATCTCAGCTAATTCCTTTATGTGCTTATAGGCGTGTTTCCCCCGAACTTCAATAACTCTTTTTTGCGTAACAGGTTGCTTATATGCTATATAAGATAATGTTCTTAGAGGACCGGTCGTTAGAAGCGGTCTTATTGCAAGCTTTCTAACTCTATTTGAGTATTCGGTTTTGAGTTGCATCACAAATCTATGATCCTCAAGTTCGATTATTTCTAGAGCCGTATTGCGCTGCTTATAATCCTCCATTAGGGTTCTTGCGAGCTTCTGAACTTTTCTCTCGGATTTAGAGCCTATAACATTACATAGAGTTTTGAGGTCGAGGGGGCGACCGGCCACATAGAGCGCAGCCTCAATTAGTCTGAGTTTAACTTCAATATTCTCTTTTCCCCTCCTTCTTTTTTTCTGGTTGATTGGCTGACCCTGTTTTTCGCCATCATTAACGTTGGTTGTAGGAGCCATCAGAGTCAACTCTGGTTACCTCCGCTTTCTCCGTTTAGTGTTACATAAATTTCGCCGAGCTCTTCATTCTGCCATAGGGTAACCTTACCCTTCTGCGCCATGAAAAGGAGAATTATGAAGGTCTTTATCATCTCTATTCTTTCTAGACCCTTCACTAGGCTTGAGAAGGTTATGAGTTCACCCTTGCTGATTAATAGGCGTATCTTTTGGAAAAGCCGCTCTATTTCATTTTCGATCTCCATTAAATAGGCGCTTAGAGTTGGAATTACCTCAGGGGGTGGGAGAACAGGTTTGGGAGGAGACCTAGCGGATTGAACCTTATCGGTTCTTAAGGCCTCGTCTAAGGCTTCTAAGAGATTCTGTATAGTTGTGGTGGTAAGCTCATAGCGTAATGGTAGAATAAGCGGCGGCGGCATAAAATCTGAACTTGGTTTGGGTGAAGGGGGGGGAGGCTCCTCAAGCTTTAGGAGCAAATTAGATTTCAGCAGATATATGGACGCTGAAGAATCTAAAGCAATGCCGGAGGCTCTAAAATCTACGCTTGCCCTACGCTCCATTTCTTCGAGGAATGAGAGAAGAAGAAAAGCTATATTTATATTCCATGGATTTATTCTTTGCAGCCGACGCATATCGAATAATATATCCCATGGCGGATGGAAATAGAATGGTTTATTGTCTTTTCCCGCTTCCATGGCTATGTTGCCCCTTTAAATGTTGTTGAGACAATATGTGATATACCATTCTGACTATAAACGCCATATATTCTATCGGCTTTGCTGATCATCTCGGGTTTTAGGGTTATGATTATGAACTGTAATTCTGATTTAGAAGCTTCCTCAGATAGCAGTTCACCCAGCCTCTCAACGTGAAAGGCATCTAAGTGCGCATCTATCTCATCAAATAAGTAAAATGACGCTGGAGAGAATTCCTGGAGAGCGAAGAGAAACGCTACGGCTGAAACGGATCTTTCACCGCTGCTCGCTCCGCTAACCAGTATTGGGGATTTGCCGGGGAACTGAACTATCATGTCGACTCCCCCAGCAAATGGGTTCTCCGGGTTTTCAAGCTTTAGAGAAGCGTTTCCTCCGCCAGTTAGCCTAGAGAAGTACAGGTTTATCCGCTCATTTATTTTATTGAAAGCGTCCATAAACACTCTATATTTTTTCTGTTCGATTTCCTCAATGAACTTTAGAATTGCTAATTTTTCTCTTTCAAGCTCATTCAATCTAACAGAGAGCTCTTTATATCTTGAAACTTGCTCTGCATACTGTGTTTCAGCTAGCTGGTTAACGGCGCCTATGCTTTTGAGCTCCTTTCTCATTAATTCTAGCTGCTTGTCAACATCTTCGTTGCGGAAAGCGATTTGAGATAAGTCTAGTGGAGCTTCATAACCACGCATCTTTAACTGCTCCTGATATCGGCTCATTTGAAGCTTCATGGTTTGCATCTTAAGCCTTAGCTCATTAAGCTCTTTCACACTCTCCTCATATTCTTTATCGAGTCTCATTAGCTCATTATCTAAGGCGTCTATTTGCGACGTGAATTTTTTGGATTCTTCCTTAGCATTCATAAGTTCTCTAGAAAGCTCTTCTTTTTTTCTCTCGAGCTCTTCTATTCTTTTTTGCGTTTCCTCCTTTTCCTTAAGAGATTCAGCGATTTCTTTCTCTATAGCTGAAATCTGACCTAGGGCATCCTCCGCCTGCGACGTTAAGTTTTCCAGGCTTCTTTCTAAAATGTTCTCTATTTTTGATTTTAAAGTCGAGATTTCAGATTCTACATTATTATATTTTTCTTTCAGAAGAATCATTTGACGGCCAATTTCCTCACGCTGCGCTTCAGCATCATGCACCTTTAATAAGTCTATTTCATCTCTTACACGCTTGAGTTCTTCTTTAAGAGAATTTTCTCCCTTACTTATTTCATTGAGTCTAATCTCAAAGGAGGATATCTGCTCTTTATCCTTCTCTATTTGACTTGATAAGTTTACTATTCTATTCTCAGCTTGTTTAATATTTGATTCAGTTTGGGTAATGCTTTTTCTGACGCGGCTAACTTCGCCTTCAAGTTTACCAATAAACTCGGAAAGATTCGCTATTTCACTTTGACTTTTCGCTATTTCCTCCTCTATTTCCGCAATTATATTCTCCCTATTCCTGAGGTGATTCTTTAAAGTTTTAACGGCTCGATCTAAGCTTTTTAGGGCTTTTTCGCTTGGCACAAACGACGATAAATCTATTGGGGTCCTGTGGAAACCGCTTTCAACCCCTCCGCCAGCTTCATACAGATCTCCACTTAACGTGACTACACGGAAACCTTCCTTAGAGGCTCTTATGGCGGAGTCCTCGCTTAAAGCTAGGAGGGTATCGCCTAAAACAAAGTTTACAGCCGGTTCATATCGTTCTTCACACTTGACAAAAGATGTAATTTTCTCCTTCACCCCCTCGATATTAGGCGCTTTAATATCCTTTTTGTTATTTAATGACAAGCCATTTAAGGGGATTATTTTAACTCTTCCAAGCTTCATTCGTTTTAACGTTTCTATGCAAGTGAACGCAACGTTTAAGTCTTCGACAACTAGGGAGTTAAGCCAGCCGGAGGCTGCAGCCTCCACAGCCTTCTCATAGCCCCTCTTGATCTTTATTAGATTCCTGAGTCTTCCATGTATGCCCTCTATAACTCCTAAGGCGGCTAATTCTTCGATGTTTTTTAATGCTATCTCCTCGGATCTAATCTTTTTTATAAGGTTTTTCTGCGCTTCAAACTCTATGAGTGCCTCCCGCGCTACCTCAGCGATTCTTTCAGCCTCTTTAATTTCTTTTTCTATTAGAGATTTCTGCCTTCTCTTTCTTTCTAATGTTGCTTGGAGATTCTTTAGTTGCTTTGCTTGTTCCTTCGCTATCTCCTGAAGCTTAATTAGCGATTCTTGGAGCCTTTTATATGAAGTTTTTAGCTCCCGTCTTCTCTTCTTTAAATCTTCCAGCCTCTGCGAGTAGACGCTTATTCTTGATTGAATTCTAGCGTATTCTCCCTCAATATTCATCTTTTCCTCATGAAGCTGATTCAGCTGCTTTTCTAACTCATTTATTCTCTTAGCTTTTTCCTCAAATGCTGACCTTGTTTTCGCGATTTCACTCGATAGAGAATCGAAGAAAGCCTGTTTTTCGCTAATCTCCTTACTTAGACTATTTAAAATTGTAGTTAACTGTTTTATTTTATCTTCAGATTTCTTGATTTCAATTTTTATTGCTTCAGACTGCCGTTGAAGGTTCTCCCTTAGCCTTTTTAACCTTTCAATGTTAGCTCTTCCATTTTTAATCTTGGTGGAAAGCTCATTTAACCTAGATCTTAGGCTTCCAAGGCTTATTTGGATCTCAACTATACGATTCCGCTTTTTTTCAGATTCTTCGAAGCCTAGCTTTCGCAGTTCATTCTCTATCTCGCGGCGTTTTAGTCGCAAAATCTCTCTTTTTTCTATCAATTGTTTATTTTTTTCTTCTAAATTGGCGATCTCTTGTGAAATTTTCTTTATTGCATTTTCGAGATCTCTTATTTCCCGAGAAATTTTTATTGATTCTAGGTAATTTATCTCTCTTTTAATGAAATTATAGCGTAGTAAGTTGTTTCTTTCCCTCTCTAGATCTTCAACCCTCTTCTGGACCTCACTTATCTGACCTAAGGCTGTTTTTATCGCTATATCAGCCTCCCTAAGTTTTACTTCAGCCTTAGCTTTCTCAGCATCATACTGGGCTATTCCAAGCATATCTTCGATTATCTTTCTTCGCTCGTGGGTTGATATTTCAGCCATCCGTGTAAGTGTGCCCTGCGGGATAATGTTATGACCATAGGGGCTTATGCCGGCAACGGAGAGAACCTCGAGTAAATGGGATCTTGGAACCCTTCTTCCATTTATCCTGTAGACGCTTTCACCATTCTTATCTATTTCCCGCGATATTGTAACAGTTGTTGTCTCTACTGGTAGACGGCCATCAGAATTATCAAATTGTATAAGCACCTTCGCCTTACTCTTTCTTATATTTGATTTTCCCCCGCCATTAAATATTAGAGCTGAGAAGTTTTCGGCTCTAAGCCTTTTAGCGCTTAGTTCTCCTAGACAGAATAGAATAGCGTCCATTATGTTGGTTTTACCGCTACCATTTGGCCCAGTTATTACAGTAAAACCTCTATCAAACGTCAGTGTGGTTTTCAAACCAAACGTTTTGAAGCCGTTTATCTCTATACGCTTGATATATGGCATCTAGAGGTTCTCTCCGAATTTATGTATGTTACTTGATTTTGAAGAGGGTGATGATTCTTTTTAGGAAGGAGGAATAATGGCTTAAACGCATCTACTTTCCTTTAGCGCCGTGAAGGATTTCAGCCATCCTTTTAACAAAGCCTTTTATTTTTTCATTTTCTCCATATACCAGTACATATCCATCTTTTTCAATCCTATATTCTAAACTCTCTTCATGTATGACTCTCTCAATTATTTCGAGAGGCATCTCATCAGTTATTTGAATTCTAACCCACTTTTTTTCTCTCGGCAAATTCGGATGAAATCTTGTTTGAAATCCAACTTCAGCTTCCTCTTTTTCAGATCTATACATTATTCTTAGCATATTATTCACGTAGGCTTCTCCAAACCTGTCTTTGGCAATTGGAAGAACATAAGCTTCAACATTACTCAGGTACTCTTCTAAGCGGGATATGTTCTCGGAACGAGATTTATCAACTCTGAGAATTTCCAGCATTATCTTCGCGGAACGTAAATCATTAATGACATTAAATGGTATAGTTTCACCGCTCTTACGTAGATCTGTAATGGCATCGGCCAGTATTTTCCAGCGAACTTCCCATTTCATCATGAAACCTCACGAATTAAATAAGCTGGTTGCAATAAATCTATTTGGTGAAAAGTCCTTTATCGCAATTAACCTATAGTATTTAATGTGTTATGGATCAAATTGATACAATACCCCCTCACCTAAAACACTAACTTATAAATGCATAAATATTCATTTCTAATATGCTAATCTACATGTGCATAAAAAGGGATTTTCTGATTTAATTATTGAATGCAGCTTACATTTGGTAGGAGAAATGATGTTTTGAGATGAAAAATGTTTATTTAGGTCTTTACTTTAACGTTGAAAATAACCAATGGAGGATAGTGATTTATTAATAAGATTATGGTGTGCGGGAAAGGGGGACAGGTAAGACTTCTTTAACCGTTTTGATTTCTCGGATACTTTCAAAACATTTTAAAGTTTTTCATAATTGACTCCGATGAATCCAATGTTCTCCTACCTTTATGGAGTGTCTCCACCTAAACCTCTAATTCAATATGTAGGCGCAGTCTTTGAACAAAAATATATGGGCCATAGCTAATAAGGTAACGGAAGATGTTAAAGACCTACTTATGAATGAGACTGCAAAACTTGGTTTAAGAATTGATGGAACAGTGAGGTTTGACAGAGAATTATATGCTTCTTGCTTAAAAAGGGAACCATTAAAATAAGAGATTGCAATAAGTGACTTGGAACATATAATTGGCAAGATATGGAAGAAAAGATTGGATGATTAATTAAAGGGAGGAGAAAAAGGAAGCGTGTCTTTTTAAAGTTTATGCTGATGATCCTAATTTAGGTAAGAGACTCATCGCCGAGAATATTGCCTTTATCTCAAAAGGAGATGGGTTCATCAAAATTGTAGATATTGAGTCTAAAGAAAAGATCGTAACCAATGTGGAGATTCTGTCAATCAACGCATTAAATTCAACACTGATTTTGAAGCAGATTCAATAAAGCATAAAACCTAATTTCAAAGTTTATTCCAGATAGTTAAATGTTTGCAAAAAATAAAATTTTATTTTGGAAAGTAAGCCTAAAATCCGATTATCTGAATACCGTGTTCATAGGGAACCGCGATAATA
>Ga0180301_10000959_pt1 | contig 22637 bp, 19 predicted proteins | sample GuaBasSediGuay16_FD_121797 | JGI IMG/M metagenome (GOLD analysis project Ga0180301, IMG submission 121797) | Subseafloor sediment microbial communities from Guaymas Basin, Gulf of California, Mexico - Guay16, Core 4569-2, 12-15 cm | ecosystem: Environmental > Aquatic > Marine > Hydrothermal...
CATAAAGACCTCCTGAAAGTCTCCTTAAAAAGACCTAAAAGAATTCTCAATTATTGCACGGTATATCTTTACAGGGGATCGGTCAATAGCTACTTCTTCGAAGAAGAAATACACCTTTACGGTTGACACCGAAGCTTAACTCCGGTATCTTCTTCATTATGAACAAACTCGCAGAAGAATTAAACGAAGTATTAAAAGGTACGGTCGCAGAGAGACTTTTCTCCGACTTCGGAAAGCGAATCTATTTCCCAAAGGGAATAGTTGCCCAGGGAGCTGAGGCAAAAAAACATGCAAAAAGATTCAATGCCACGGTTGGAATGGCTTATGCCGGGGGGGAGCCCCTCGAATTACCCTCCCTTAAGAGATACATCCCTGAGCTAAACCCTGCGGAAGCTGTCTCCTATGCTCCTACCCCCGGTGACGAAGAACTACGAAAATTATGGAAAGGAGAGCTGGTTAAGAAAAACGAGGATCTTAAAGGCAAATCCTTTTCCCTCCCGATGGTAGTTCCAGGCTTGACCAGCGGTATAACCCAGATCGCCGATTTATTCGTAGATAAAGATGACCAGGTGGTTTTACCCGATATGTACTGGGGCAACTACCGTCTTATTCTCGAAGAGAGAAGATGTGCAAGGATAAAGAGCTTTCCCTTTTTTACCGAAGGAGGAAAGCTAAATATTTCTGCAATGGCGGAAGCAATAAAAAGCGGCAGCTCTGAAAAGGGTAAGGTGGTTTTACTTCTGAACTTTCCAAACAACCCTACCGGATACTCCCCAACCGTAGCAGAAGCAGAAGAAATAACCTCTACAATAAAGTCACTTGCCGATAAAGGGGATGATATCCTTATAATAAACGATGATGCCTATTTTGGATTGTTTTACGAAGAAAATACTTACAAGCAGTCTCTCTTTGCCAGTCTCTGTTCAATTCATGATAATGTTCTTGCCGTTAAGGTAGACGGTGCCACTAAAGAAGACTTTGCATGGGGTTTCAGGATAGGATTTCTCACCTTCGGATCACCGGGGCTTAAGGAAGAACATTACCAGGCACTTGAGAAAAAGTTGATGGGTGCAGTTCGCTCGTCCGTCTCAAACTCCAGCAGACTCTCCCAGTCGCTTCTTAAAAAGGTGATGCTAAGCCCCACATACTACGAAGAAAAGGCAAAATATTTCGAAATGCTTAAAGAACGCTACCTGGAGGTTAAAAAAGTATTAAGCGAAGGGGAGAGAGAAGAATCTCTGGTTGCTCTTCCCTTTAATTCGGGATATTTTATGAGTTTCCGCGTCAGGGGTGTAAATGCGGATGAACTCAGAAAGGAGCTTCTCTACAAAGAAGGGGTTGGAACTATAGCAATTCAGGATACTCATCTCAGAGTCGCCTATTCAAGCGTAGATAAGGAGAATATCAGGAATCTTTACGAGCTTATTTTTTCGGTTGCAAAAAGGATCTCACTGTAGAACATGTAAACAGGCTCTCTTCTTAAACCAGCATGGATCCTATTTCCTTCAGTTCGGATATTCGTTCGAAGTCCGGTTTCTGGGATGGGTGCATCGATTTATCCAGTTCGATTGTCTTTAGATACAGCTCGTTGAGTAGATCGGAGAGCACACCGAGATTGGAGGGAAGATTACTGAAAGCTATGTTAAAAAGCACTTTCTCCCGCTCGTTCATCGCGCTGGTCTTTAAACTGCCCGAATATGTTCGCAAGTTAGGTAGTACCTCTTTTTTTACCAGTGAGACAAACCTGGCGAGGGCCAAAATTCTCTCGTAAAGTTCTACAAAACTGTATTCTCTGATTAATTTATACTCTGTCTCGGAGGTTAGATTGTCTATATGTTCCCAATCCGAAGAGGAGAGCTCCAGCCTCAACAGCGCTGGTCTTAAATATCTGTTATTTATATTACTCCTGTAATACTCTCCTATTTTTTCTATCATTTTGTAGATTTCAGGATCTTTAACGGTCATCCTTCTCCTCCTGCTTGAATTTTGCAAGTCTTCCCTGCCATTTGTTTCTCTTAAGCATCGTCTCCCTTACCTTTTTGTAAAATAAAGATTTATTCCAGAATACTGCCGGTATACCGAGACGCTCAGAAGGTGTATCACAGGTTAAGCGAATGATCACCGTCTTGGGGGGTAAAAGCTCCAATGCATCCACCACATATTCCAGATGCCGTGCACTGGAGGGTACTGTAAGTTCTCCGGCCATATACTCCTCGTAAAGCATAGTATTCCTGGGAATATGTATATTATGTATTTTTATTCCTTCCGGTTCAAGCCCCGCCAGGTAATTAATTGTGCCCATTATCTCTCTCTTATTTTCTCCCGGTAAACCAAAAATAACATGCACGGTTATCTTAATGCCTCTTTGGCGAAGAAGCTGGAAAGCTTCTTTAAACTGTCGGACAGTATGAGCCCGGTTTATTCTTAAAAGAGTTTCATCCCGGGAAGACTGTAAGCCAAGCTCTGTCCAAACATCAATACCTCTTTTCATGTAGGAGGCCAGAAGATCTGCTACCTCCGCCGATATACAGTCCGGTCTGGTCGATACGATAAGTTCTGCAAATGAATATTGATTAAGACAATAATCGTAAATCTGCTTAAGCTCCTCGATAGGGGCAAAGGTGTTGGAGAAAGCCTGAAAATATAGCAGAAAAACCTCTGCCCCATATCTCTTTTTAAGAAAGCCGATTCCCCTCTCTATCTGATTTTTAAGAGAAACAAACCGATCACCTGTTTTATGGACTTCTTCCTGATAAACAGCCCGTGAGCCATATTCATCACAAAAGGTGCATCCTGGATTTCTTCGATCGGAACCTCTGTGAGGGCAGGAGAAACCTGCATCTACTGAAACCCGATAAGCTCTTGTTCTATACTTTCTCTTTAAATACCCACTGTAGCTGTTGAAGGGAGTAATCTGTGATTTATTTTCCGGCTTACCTTTTAGCTCCTCCATTGACATTACCTTTGAGTCTCATTTAAAGTTTCACTCTGATGAGAATACAACCCAGGTGGAACCTTGCTTTTATCATTCTGTTTATAATATTGATACTATCTAATTGTCAAATTTTCAACAACGATACTGCGGTGGTATGGACTTCCAGGCCGGAAATAGCAGCTTATGTGGAAACTTTTAATTCGGTACAGGGAAAATACCGGATAGAGCTAAAGTTTAAACCTTACCCCGCCGAGGCTCTGTTACAGGAAAAAACTCATCCCGATGTCGTTTTTGGAGAAAGGCTTTCCAGCATAAAGGTATTATCTGTATTACAATCTCTCGATCATCTCTTCAAAGAAGAACAAATAAAGCGAGAATTCTTTTATCCAGGTCTTCTTAAGCAAGGAGAATCAGAAGAAAATCAGATTCTTCTGCCCGTATCCTTTAATCTTCCAGTTATAATGTTTGAGAAGGGAGCCCTTGAAAATGAGGGGAATGAGTATATGTTTATGCTCTCCCTGGATGAAATAAAGGAGTTAAGCAGATCTTTTAATCAGGAAAATGACAACGGTTTTGTAAAACTCGGATTTTCTCCCAGATGGGAAGAGGAGTTTCTCTATTTTGCTACAGTACTCCTCGGAGCCGAGTACCGGGAGACTTCACAGGTTTTGTTTGCCTGGAACGATCAAAAATTAAGGGAAGCGATAGATTTTATAAATAAGTGGGTTGAAAGTGTAAACGGAAATATACAAAAAGAGACAGTATTTAACGAAAAATATCTCCATGCACCTGGCTACAAGCTCATTAATGATGGAAAAATACTTTTCTATTTTAACGATGTAAGAAGTTATTTCTCCATACCGGAAGGCAAGAGAGATAGCCTCGACTTTCGATGGATTGCAAGTGAGGGCAAAATAATTGCCTCGGAGGAAATATTTTATGCAGGCATACCGAAAAGAGCCGGAAATAAAAAGGCAGCTTATGCTTTTCTTAGCTGGTTTTTTTCTCCCCTGACCCAGGGAGAGCTTCTTCAAACTGCCAGGCTTAAACGGATGCGTAGTTTCGGTATAGCCGGAGGATTATCCTCTTTACCGATAATAAACGAAAGGGAGCTCCCTCGTTATTACCCTTCTCTTACAGGACATATTCCACCGATGGAGTTTTTAACCTTTCCAGAGAGACTACCATACAATTGGGCTGATTTAAAAGAAGAAGTTATACTACCATGGATTCTCAGAGAAACTTCGGCGAACCCATCGGGAAGCGGACTTGACGAAAGTATCAACAGTTGGCTGATGCAGCAACCCCTCAGATGATGATAAAATAGAGAAAGCAAGCAACCACCGGCAAAGCGGGGGGTTGCTTGCTCCGAAAGAAAGCAGATGGGCTTAAGCCCATCTATCCACCGGTTTGAAAACCGGTGGACCACCACCATAAGTCGCGGCTTTCTTTCGTAGTAAAAAAAAGTTGACAACCCCCTTTTTTTCAAATAAGATAACCGATATAAGATAATTTTTTGGAGGTTTTAAAATGGCAACAGTCGAGATGAAGAATCTGACAAAGATCTACGATGGTGGTGTGAGGGCGGTTGAAAATGCCAATATCACTGTTAACGATCAGGAGTTTGTGGTTCTGGTAGGTCCTTCTGGGTGTGGTAAAACTACCACTCTTAGAATGGTTGCAGGTCTTGAGGATATAACAGAAGGGGAGCTTTACATCGATGGTGAGCTAAAAAATGATGTTCCTCCGAAAGACCGCGACATTGCCATGGTCTTTCAGAATTATGCTCTCTACCCCCACATGTCCGTGTATGATAATATGGCTTTTGGCCTTAAAATCAGAAAGTTTCCCAAAAAAGATATCGAGGCGAGAGTAAAGGAGGCCGCTCAGATTCTCGATATTGAAGAACTGCTGGACAGGAAGCCAAAGGCTCTCTCAGGCGGGCAGAGACAGCGTGTGGCCGTGGGTAGGGCAATTGTAAGAAAACCCAAGGTTTTCCTCTTCGATGAACCCCTTTCCAACCTCGACGCCAAGCTCAGAGTACAGATGAGAGCCGAGATCTCTGCACTACACCACCGACTTAAAGCTACCATGATCTATGTTACACACGATCAGGTAGAAGCGATGACCATGGCAGATAAGATAGTTGTCATGCGAAACGGAATTATTCAGCAGATAGGAGACCCACTTACACTGTACAACAAGCCGGTAAACAGATTTGTAGCGGGATTTATCGGATCGCCTCCAATGAACTTTCTTACCGTAAAGGTAAAAGAAGAAAAGGGTGATATACTGATCGATGAAGGCTCCTTCCAGTTGACCATGATAGAAAAGTATAAAGAAATCTTAAAACCATACATTGGTAAGGAAGTTACCTTCGGAATCCGGCCGGAAGACCTGTTTTACGTGGATAAACCTCAGCCAGGGAAAACGATCACTGCAGAAGTAACAGTAGTGGAGCCTCTCGGTGCAGAGATTCACATCTATGTCAACACGGAGAAGCACTCCTTTATTGCCCGTATAGCTCCCACACACAGGCTAAAAGTAGGAGATACTGTCCACTTCACTCTAAGTATGGATCGAATTATTTTCTTCGACATGGATACAGAAGAGGCAATCGGTATAGATAAGATATAAGATACGATTCTTGAAAACCGGTCACCCTGCTTAGCGTGACCGGTTTTTTTATCGTGCAAAAGAAAAATAGTGTCGAGTCTAAAGAGTTACCTTATGGAAGACTCCTTCCAATCCCGAAACTTCTGACGGCAGAGCGCCGAATACTTTCTTCCAGACTGCGGCGCTTTCCATGCACATGTATACAGGAGCAGAGCAGAAAGTACGTATCTTTTCTACCAGAAATCTGTATACTTCTGCCCTTATTCTTTGAAGATAGCGGTATTTTCCATCCTTACAAAGGACAAACTCTTCAAACAGGTAGTCCCTGCACCCTATTTTATCTTTTAACTGTGCGGTATATCGGAAAGTACCCAGGCTTATCCATGCGATTCTTTCCTCGGGAATAAGCTTAAGCTCATCCACAAGGGTCGAATAGCAGCCTTTAAAATCATCGGTCAAAAAGACCGGATCGAAATGGAAAGAAACGAGAAAACCGTTTTCCACCGCCTTCGCCGCTGCCTCAAGCCTGTTCTTAAGAGAGCTCGCATCTCCCTCCTCTCTCTCTGCTATTTTATCGGGAGAAAGGGAAAATCCGATTACGGCATTGCCTTTTTTATGAATGCCCAAAAGATGATCTACAAAATGGGTTTTGGTTTTAAGCTCGAAAAACACATTCTCACAATCGGCCAGACCCCTGATAAACTCTTCCGAAAGCTCAAAGACTGGATCCAGAAAAAGAGAATCACCCACCTCGCCGGTACCTATGCGTACCATTCTTCCCGGGTTGGAAAATGAAATCTCCCTGATTCTCTCTATGCTTGAGGATGCATACGGGTACACCGTGATGGGTGAAAAATTGAGGTAGCTTTTCATAATGCAGTAGGTGCATCCGAGAGGACAGCCCACATAAAGGTCTACAGTTAAATAATTGCAGCACAAATGCCCTCTGGAACCTGGGCAGTAGCCCAGCCTTTCTCCTCTCGGAAGGGTTATGAGCAGGGTTCTTTGATTAAGATGCTCCCGTGGAATATCCTCCTTTGCCTTAACCCGAAAAACGGGTATCCTATTAAGCCTCTTTAAACTTCTCTGCGCGGCCGAATAATCGCAGGCATCATTCGTTATGTAAATTCGATCGAAAAATATTTTATAAAAGCTCGAGTAATCTATCACATTTATCCCTCAACAACTTAAGAGACTCTATTCGTGCAGAGAGATCTTCTTTTCCCGAAAAGGAGAAGCTTACCGTAAAAGAATCCCCCTCGAACCCTGGCGGGTGAGAGAGCTCGATACCCGTACCATCAAGCTCCTCCCTCTTGAACCGGCAGTACCTCTCTTCCATCCTTGCAAGTTCAGGATATCTTATTTTCTCGGCTTCTCTTTGAGGATTTTTTGCAGAGAGAACTCTCTGCACTACATTTAAAAACTGCTTCTTCGAGAGTTTATCTCTCTTCCAGATTTCGTAAAGGTTGCTGAGAATAACTCTCCTCTGACTGAAAGAGAGTTTGCTCTTTCTTATAAAAGTCAGCACCTCCTCCGGTAAATCCCCTATTCGAAGAGCATTTTTTAAATCAATTTCATTATTATCAACCATACTTCGCAGGGTTTCGTTTAAAAGGAGATACTTTTCTGTTAACCGGACAAAGCTCCCTTTGCTGTCGATCAAGGGGGCCAGCTCACTCCATCTGTCTACACAGTTATTATCAACTAAAAGCTTGTAAATATGTGCCTTCTCTTCCCATGAAAAACCCTCTCTCCTGTTCTCAAGCGTTAAGGCAAGCTTAAGCAGCCCCACCGTATCATCCTCTACCTCCCTGCAGATAAGACTTTTAAGCCCCATTGACTCTGCTGCCTCTATCAGGTGAAAACCCCACACTATTTTCTTACCACAGAGCGGGATGGGGATGTATAAATCCTTCCTTAGCAACTCCTCGGAAGGTGTATAAGAGCGGAAAAAAATATCAAACTCTGAAGAGAAACTTCCAAGTTTATCAACGGGAATCTTCCTTATTTTACCGGTGTCTTTCACGGCCGCAACCTGTCCATTCTGAAATGGCGCGGACGCATCGCGCCGCGCCATCGGCGCTTAAGGATTTGCATCCGCTTTCTGTCCGGCGCTTCGCGACAGCCATCAAGCGGATGCAGCGGTCAGTTCGGCTGATAAGCAAGATTACCGCCGCCCTGCCACTGATCCGCAGCGCCGATAGGTTCTACTCAATTAAAAATAATAAACTGACTGACTTTTTCCAAGTAATTTGTTGACGGCCTTGAGAAGTGGTGATAGATTAAGAAAGGGGAGAATCAGTTATGAAAAAATACCTATTATTTTGCGGGATTATTTTTATTCTCTTTTCGCTTACATTTTGCGCAACGACTCCGCCTCCGGAGGAGGAAGAACCGGCAGTTGAGGAAGAAGCTCCTCCTGAGGAGCCTGCTCCCGAAGAACCTCCTGTTGTAGAAGAAAAACCCGAACCTGTAACTGACGAGGAGATACAGGTTGTAAAAGACCAGATAGAGAAGGCAAAGAGAGTCTTTGCGGAAACCCACTCTCCTCAATTGTTAAAAAAAGCCGAGGATACACTGGATAATGCCGTTGAGCTTCGCGAATCGGATCCGGATGAGTCCAGAAGGCTTCTCTCCGATGCAGAGGAAAACGCTAAACAAGCCTACTCCGAATCCGTTACAAAAATAAAAGAAATTTATAACAGGTATCTCGCCGAACTTAAAGAAATAGAAGAAGAGCTTAAAGGTGTAAGGGCAGACCTGTTTGCTCCTGGAGAAGTAAAAAAACTCTACGAACAGGCTCAACGGGCACAGCAACTTTACGAATCAGAAAAATATGGCGAAGCACAAAAAGAGGCGGACGGGCTAATCGCTTCGGCCGAAGATCTACACGAAAGAATAACTTCGGCCATCGAGGAAGCCTATGAGAGCTATATCACAAAACTTAAAGATTCCGAACAGAAGCTTAAAGATGTAGAAGCGGATAAGTTTACCCCCGAAAAAACAGAGTACCTCTACCGAACTGCCACCGAGGCCCAGAGACTTTTCGAATCGGGAGAATACCTTGAAGCCCGCGAAAAGGCCGAAGAAATTCTTGCTTCTGCTGACTCTCTTTATAGAGAGGTAGAGACGGATAAAAAAGAATACCAGAAGCTGAAACAGGATGCAGAGCTGGCTATTGAAGAGGCAAAAAACGTTCAGGCCTTAAACCGGGCGCCAGATACTATGAGAAAAGCTTCCGATCTGTACTCGGAAGGGTTGAAGGAATACGAGAATTACAATCTCAAAGAGGCGCAGGAAGCCATGAGAATGGCCAAGAACAGTGCCGATCGAGCCCGCTCAGAGGCCATAGGGCAGATTTACGACACCTACTTAACCTATCTTAAGAAGATGGAACAAAAATTAAAGGACCTGGAGGCGGATAAGTTTGCTCCCTACGGTGTAAAAAGGCTCTACGAGAGGGCTTCCGAGTTAGATGAGAGCTTTAGAACCAGGGATTTCTTCACCGTCAAGAAAGAGGCGGATGAGCTTGTAAAAGAGGTGAACAATTTTTACGATACCCTTTCTGAGCGTATCAGGTATGCCAATATCTTAATGAGAGATGCGAACTGGCTTCTAAAAGATGCACTGGACGTCCGGGCTTCCCGTTGGGCACCGGATGAGATTAAAGAGGCACAGGAGCTTCTGGATAAGGGGAAAGAAGCGTACAGGGGATACAACCTTGAGAAGAGCATCGAGTTTTTCTCAAAGGCCAGGGAAAAGGCGAAGGATACCTACTATCTTGCCCGAAGAAGGATGAGAGAGGCCTACTATGCCCAGTTTGAAAAAACGGAGGGGGAGCTTAAAACAGTTCGGGCTTCCAAGTTCGCTCCTGAGGAAACGGCGAAAATCTATTCCACTGCAGAAGAGATCGAAAAACTATACAAAAAGGAGCAGTACGCAGAGGCAGAGCGAAAGGCGGGCGAGGCTCTTTCCGAAGCCAATCGGCTTATTACCGAGTTAAAAGAGAAAATCAATCGTACCGTCCGATTAAGACGGGAAGTCGAAATAGACCTGGAAGAATCAAAGCGTGTGGAAGCTTATATTTGGGCTTCCAACGAGATAGAGAATGCCACCGTCTACTATGCAAGAGCTCTGGAGGCATTCAGAAGATATAACCTCACAGAGAGTCTTAAAAATTTTGAATTAGCCAGAGAATATTCCCGCCGGGCTGTTGCAATAGCTCCCAGAAGAAAGGCGGAGGAAGAGACAAAAGCTCTCATGATAGAGGTAGGGAGAGAAATCGAGGAAGCTTCCGAGTTCACCGTTATTACCGAGGAGGGAGAGATTATCAAACCTCAACTCTGGAGAGGAGCAAGACCTAAGTCTGAAAATCCTCGGTCGGATAACCAAGAAGATAACCAGTCCATGCTTATACCCAGCGGGGAGAGCGATGTGGCCGTTCTGGGGGATGTAAGCACTCAAAACCTTCTGGAGAGGGCAAAAGAGCAGTATATGAAAGGGCTCGAAGCACAAGAACAGGGCGACTTCGAGCGTGCCAAATCTTATTTTGAGGAAGCGGGGAGATTGGCCTACGCCTACAAGCAGCTTACAAAAGTTAAGATATATTCGGTTCAAAAAACCAATTGCCTCTGGAAAATCACAGATAGAATGTACAATAATCCCTTTCTGTGGCCACTTGTATGGGTAGCCAATATGAAACTCATTCGTGACCCCGATCTTATCTACCCGGGGTGGGAGCTGATTATACCCGAACGTTAAGCTGGGTCAGGTCTTGAATTTTGACATTTAAGCAGTTCAAGTTTTTTTATAATGGCAAGACCGCTACGAATAGAGTTTGAGGGTACTCTGTATCATATAACTGCGAGAGGTAATTAGAAAAAAAATATATTTCGAGATGACGAAGACAGAGCAACTTTTCCCGATACACTAAAAAAAGTTAAAGACAATTTTAACTGATATTGCCATGCCTGCTGTTTAGTGGACAATCGTTATTACCTGGTGGTTGAGTCACCGGATGGCAATCTCTCCAGATGTATGAGGCAATTAAATGGAATATACACACAACTATACAATAGTTAATCAACAGATCAAAATGTCAAAATTCAAGACCTTACCTCCAGGGGTGTTATTGACATTTCTTTTTCCCGGCCTTAGGATGTTCCTCTATGAAAGTACACAACGTTGCGATTGTCGGTTGCGGAACAGTGGGAGGTGCAACGGCACAGCTTCTTACCAGGGATAGGGATATCCTTAAAGAAAGAACAGGCCTTAACCTCAATCTAAAGTACATAGTAAGCAAGACCTACAAACATGCGAGAGAACTCAATCTCGATAGCTCACTCTTCGAAAGCGATCTTGATAAAGTACTGGATGATCCCGATGTGGAAATTGTGGCCGAACTTGTAGGCGGAATCACCCTTGCTAAAGAAATAATAGAAAAGAGTATAAAAGCTGGTAAACACATCGTAACTGCAAATAAGGCGCTTCTCGCCCATTACGGAGCAGAACTGCTCTCCATGGCAAGGGACAGGGGAGTAGCGCTTTCCTTTGAGGCAAGCTGTGCGGGGGGAGTTCCAATTGTGAGAGCCTTGTACGATGGTCTTATTGCAAACCGAATTGATGCAATTTACGGAATAGTAAACGGTACGTGCAATTACATACTTACAGAGATGACACAGATCGGCAGAAGCTACAAAGAAGCTCTTAAAGATGCCCAGAATAAGGGACTTGCAGAGGCTGATCCATTTCTGGATGTTTCGGGAACCGATACCGCTCACAAGCTTGCCATTCTGGCAGCCATTGCCTTCAGCCAGAAGATAGACTTCGACAAGATACCGGTAACGGGGATCGACACTCTAGATATAATCGATGTGTCTTTCGGCCAGGAACTGGGGTATATAATCAAACTTCTGGCGATTGCCCAGCGGATGGAAAGGGGGATAAGCCTCAGAGTTCATCCGGCTTTTATAGCAAAAGATCATCCTCTGGCGTGGATCTCCGGTCCATTTAATGCCGTAAGTGTGTACGGCCACGCCGTGGGGCACACCATGTACTACGGTCGAGGTGCAGGCGGGTCTCCCACCGCATCTGCTGTTGTATCCGATATAGTATCTGCAGCTCTGGGTACCGCATCCCTGGTGTTTCATAAACTGAAAGTATGGCCCCATAACAACCACCCTGCCGTACAATTACCTCCGGAAGAGGTGCGCAGCAGGTACTACATACGTCTCATGGCCGAGGATAAACCCGGCGTTTTTGCAAAGATTGCGGATGTGCTGGGACGTCACCTGATAAGCATCTCTTCGGTTTTACAAAAAGAACCTCATGAACCCGGAGCCAATCCTCTTTTTGTACCTGTAGTTATCACCACCCACACCGCTCAGGCAGGGAATGTAAGTTCTGCAATAGAAGAGTTGGATTCACTGGATGTAATCTCAGGGAAGAGTGTATGCATAGCCATACTCGATGAACATGAGGAGACAATATGAAGATTATCGCATACACCGTTCAACCCAATATTCCAGAAAGCTTAAAGCCGCTTGACGAAATAGCCCATAATCTGTGGTTAAGCTGGAACTTCGATGCTGTTATGCTTTTTATTCGACTCGACTATGAGGCATGGGTTGCATCGGAGCAGAACCCTGCCAAAATGCTGGGTCTAACGCCTCAGAAGAGACTCGAAGAGATGGCCCAGGATGACTCGTATCTTGCCGCCCTTAATATGGTCTATCAGAAGTTTCTGCGATATAAGAGTGGGGAAACCTGGTATCAGGGCGATCGGGAAAATATGATAGCCTACTTCTCCATGGAATACGGATTGGATGTAAGTCTGCCCATCTATTCGGGAGGGCTAGGGGTTCTATCGGGAGATCATCTTAAAACCTCATCCGATATGGGGCTCCCTCTGGTTGGGGTGGGGCTTCTCTACAGGCAGGGATATTTCAGACAGTACCTGAATGCCGACGGGTACCAGCTTGAATCTTACCCCGAAAATGACTGGTACAACATGCCCGTTACAAGATGTATGAAGGACGGCGGTGAGACCGTAAAAATTACGGTTAATATCGGTGATTCCATCGTTGTAGCCCAGCTATGGGAGGTAAAGGTTGGGAGAAACTCCCTCTATCTACTGGATACAAATATCGAGGAGAACACTCCCCAAAACAGACTCATCACCGCCACTCTCTATGGGGATAATCGTGAAATGAGAATAAAGCAGGAGATTCTCCTGGGCATGGGAGGCATTCGTGCGCTCAAAGCACTTAACATAAATCCCGCCGTGGTGCACATGAATGAGGGGCATTCCGCCTTTCTTGCCATTGAAAGGATTCGGGAACTTGTAAAAGAAAGGGGGCTCGATTACAAAGCAGCCATTCAGGCTGTATGGCCAACCAATATCTTTACAACCCATACACCCGTGCCCGCCGGTAATGAGCGGTTTGAGCCGTCTCTTGTTGAAAAATATTTCAAGAAACTGGCCTTAAGTTTAGGTTTTGAATGGAAGGAGTTCCTGGCGCTGGGCAGAGAAGATCCGGAAAATGATCAGGAATATTTTTGCATGACAGTACTTGCTCTAAAACTTTCCGCCTATAATAACGGAGTAAGTGCTCTGCACGGGAATGTGTCAAGGAATATGTGGAAAAAGCTATGGCCGAAACTTTCAGTTGATGAGATCCCTATTACCCACATCACAAACGGCGTTCATCCTAGAACATGGATCTCCCACGATCTTATAGACCTGATGGACAGATTTATGGGGCCCGATTTTTACGAATCTCCCACCAATCTGGAAATCTGGGAGCGGGTAAACCGTATATCCGATGAGGAGTTATGGAGGACCCACGAGAGGAGGAGAGAAAGACTCGTAGCCTTTACCAGGGAGAGATTAAAGTTCCAGCTTAAAAGAAGGGGTAGTACAGAGCCTCAGGTATCCCAGGCAGCAGATGTACTTTCTCCCTATGCCTTAACAATAAGTTTTGCAAGGCGTTTTGCCACATATAAAAGAGCTAACCTCCTCTTCAGGGACCCGGATAGGCTTATCCGCCTCCTCTCCGACAATGAGAGACCCGTTCAGCTAATATTTTCCGGAAAGGCTCATCCCCATGACATGCCGGGGAAAGAACTGATTAAAGAGATAGTCCATTTTGCAAGCCGACCGGAAATAAGGAGCAAGATAGTATTTCTGGAAAACTACGATATGACCATAGCCCGCCATCTCGTATCGGGAAGCGACCTGTGGCTGAATACCCCGAGAAGACCGCTTGAGGCAAGTGGTACGAGCGGGATGAAGGCCGCCATTAACGGTGTGTTAAACATATCGGTACTTGATGGATGGTGGGATGAAGTGTACGATCCTTCCATAGGTTGGGCCATTGGGCACGGAGAGAGCTATGAGGATCCCGTACTACAGGATGAGGTGGAAAGTAAGGCTCTTTACGATCTTCTCGAAAGAGAAATCATCCCAACTTTTTACTTAAGAGGCAGGGACGGTCTGCCGAGAGAGTGGATCGCAAAGATGAAGGCATCCATTCACACGGTAGGCAAAAACTTCTCAAGCCAGCGCATGTTAATGGAATATGCAGAAAAGTTTTATCTCCCCGCTCTGGAGAATTATAAACGCTTCTCTGCGGATAATTACGCTAATGCCATTAAAGTTGCCAGATACCTCGAGAAACTTGAATCTTACTGGAAATATGTTAAGATAAACGATGTGAGCAGTACCGATAAACCTGTACACAAGGTGGGAGATACCTTCACCATCAGTGCAGAGGTTGAACTCGGCGATAATCTAAAACCGGAAGATGTTGCGGTAGAGTTTTACCACGGACCCATCTCCTCAAAAGAGGAATGGTTCGAAAATCCGGATAAAAAAGAGATGAATGCGGTAAAAGCGTCAAACGGAAAGATAAAATATCGGGTGGATATGCAGTGTAACAGAACGGGGAGGCAGGGGTATACGGTGCGGATACTCCCTAAACACGAGAACCTGGTACATCCCTATATTCCGGGGTTTATTAAATGGGCATGAGTGTTGTAGTATATTTGCGGAGGCTCACTTCCGCTAAACCCTTGACTATAAAAAGTCGATTATGATAATATGACGATGTTTACAAAAGGAGAATCCTATGGCTGACAGCCATGGCACTCCAGAAAACTCTAACTCAAAACAGAACGAGAAAGTCTATTGCGCCAACTGTATACACTGCAAGCTGGTGAGGACTCCCAGTAATAACAACGGAAACCAATATTATCTCAGGGTTCGTTGTTCAGCCGGAAAATGGCGTAAAAAACTGGGGGAGGAGAAATTATATAAATATTTCACTGTTGCAAGACGCAGTTATGATTATTGCGATTGTTACGAACCGATGGGTGATCCGAGGGACTTCTTAAGGGATTTAAAAAAATCCCTCCCCATCAAGGATGAAGCTTACACACAATAAGGTATGAATAAAAACATAAAAACTCATGCTTTTTTAACCCTCACATTTATAGCCCTCTTTCTCTTTGCGTGCAGCAGCACTCCCAAAGAGATAGAAGAGGACTTAACTCCCGCCGAATACTTTCAGAGGGCATCAAAGGCTTTAACAGAAAGAGGAGACTATAAAACAGCTCTTTTATATTACAGAACATTTCTCGAACGCTTCCCCGATGATGAGGAAAACGGAGTAAAAGCGGAATATGAAATTGCCTTTATAAATTATAAAATGGGAAATCACGAAAAGGCTAAGGAGCTTTTCGAGAACCTTCTTGAAAAATACAAAAGAGAAGATGCGGACAGACTCCCCCGCTGGCCGGAAGTGTTGGCTAAAAAACTGTTAAGTGTTGTTGAGCAAAAAGGATAAGAAATACCCCCAGTGCAGCGCAGCCGCAACCAATGCTATTATGTCCTCAGGTCCCCCCCCACTGGTTGCGGCTGCGTTATCATAAAAAAAAATTTGTTAAAATAACAACACCTGAGGGTATAATAGCATAAAGAGTTTTTTAAGGATTTCCAGTCATTTATTGCGGCAGTATTATGGTGTGTATTTCGATCCCAATCTCTCCTGCATTACGATTTACCATCTCACCGGTAACGCTTCCTCTTGGCCTCGGATGAGGAGGCGCATCACCTATGAGCACAATTATCCTTGAATTCGCCGTCCAATCAAAACTGTGTATCCCCGCATAAAGAGCTTCGAACACAGCCTCGGGTATATCCCGACCTCCTCTAGCCTGAACACCATCCAGCACTCTTTGAATATAATCCAGATTTTCCTGAAAGGGGATTACCCTTGTGAGGTATTCTTCCATGTAGTCTTTATACAGAATCATCCCTGCTCTGAAACGCTCGAAACGGGATATTTGTTCCTTTAACAGAGGTACGAGTGTCTTTCTCAGGAAAGGAATATCATCTTCCATGCTCTGGGTTGTATCAAGTGCGAGAACGAAATCCAGTTCCGGTCCCGGAGACTGTTTTATTATTCTAACAATCTCATCGGCAAGCTCATCCTTGCCAAGAGAAAGAATTGCCGTACCTTTATTCTTTTCTGCAATCTCCTTGAAATCCTTAACCGTATCGGGCATATAGTTCTCCTCCGGAGGTCCTTCCTTCGGTCTCTGAACAACCCTCAATATAAAGGGATTATCCCTGAAAGCTCCGCCGTAGTCTCCGTAGGGCTTTTCGAATGTACGGATATTTAAAAAGGTTCCGTCCAGAACCTGTATCTCGCCGGTTCTGCTCCATGGATAACCGTACTCTACTATGTACGGGATAAAAATATGGAAGGCTTCTCCGAAGCGACTCTCCTCTTCAGGAGTAGAATCGATAAGAGAGTAGAGCTTTCTTGCACTATTAAGAAACTGCCCGTTTAACATCCTTTTCTCATCCCCATTTACAGGATGATAAGAGGGGTTTCTTAAAGCGTAAACCGGGAGTTTTTTCTCTGGATCTGCCGTGGATTCGGTGAGAAGAACCGAACCTATATCAGGCTTTTTTCGTATCCAGAGATCGTACCCGCCTTCCAGGCTCTGTTCTATATAGACATCGGAAGGGGTAATATTCAAGGAAGGCGTTTCTGCTTCTGTAATTACAGATCTCATGCCAACACAGATTAAAAGAAGAAATAACTTTTTCATTGCAGTATAATTATCGGTAAAGAAGGATGGGGTCTGTAGATTTGATAAAACTTACCCAAAGAAATTCTTTAAAGTATGGCGGGGAAAGGCGGCTGAGATTGATCCCTGGTAATACTAATAAAATATCTTAACCTATCCAGAAACTTCTGTGTAAACACACAGTAATCTTTAAAATCCGGTGGAAAGGAGAGAAAGACATTCCAGCCTCTATCCGATGTATAGAAAAAAACCTCTCTCTCTTCTATGTGAGAAAAGTAGTAACCCCACAGCTCGTAGGAATTACATTCACTCTTCTCCCATTCGCTTAAGGGTACGATTTTCTCGGTGGTATAGTATACATACAGGGTAAAGCCTCTGTATTCATATTCTCCGTAAAAATGTGGAATTATATTGGCCTGTAAAACCGGGATTCCCCGCCTGGAAAGGGGGCCGCGCTTTAAAACAGCTATTTCTTCCGATTGTTCCTGGGCATAACCATGCTGTAAAAGCAGAAAGAGAAGCACTATTACCGTCTTCTTCATTCCACAGTAACGCTTTTTGCCAGGTTTCTCGGTTGATCGACATTTCTCCCGAGCTCCAGCGCACAGTAGTAGGCAAAGAGCTGAAGGGGAACGACCATGAGAAAGGGATACATCAGCTCATTTGTGTGTGGAACCGTAATTATGTCATCCACTATTTCCGCCACCTCTTCATCCCCTTCCACGGCAACTGCTATTACCTTCCCCTTTCTCGCCTTTACCTCTTTCAGATTTGATATAATTTTATCCCTCAGGCTGTCATCGGAAACGAGAAACACGCTCGGAGTATATTCATTTATAAGTGCAATGGGGCCGTGTTTTATCTCCGCTGCACTATAGCCCTCTGCATGGACATAGGAGATCTCTTTAAGCTTTAAAGCCCCTTCCAGGGCCACCGGATAGTTGATCCCCCTTCCCAGAAAGAGAAAATCCTTTGCTTTTGAATATTTCTTTGCAAGCTCCTTTATCTCTTCTTTTTTATCGAGTACCTTTTTTACCTGTTCCGGTACTTTGGAGAGGCTCCTTGCAAACTCCGTCCCCTGTCCGTAGGACATGTGCCTCATGCGAGCCATCAAGAGTGTAAAAAGGTAGAAAACTGTAAGCTGGGAGGTAAAAGCTTTGGTGGAGGCAACTGCTATTTCCGGTCCGGAATGGATATAAACACCACCGTCGGATTCTCTTGCTATGGTTGAGCCTACCACATTACAGATGCCTAGCACCGTGGCTCCCTTTCTTTGCAGTTCGCGCATGGCGTAGAGTGTATCTGCAGTCTCACCGGACTGGGAAACAGCGAAGTATAGTGATTTGGGTTCTACAATTGGATTTCGGTAACGCACTTCCGAAGAGAGCTCTGCGGTACAGGGAATGCGTGCCACCGATTCAAGAAGGTATGAACCTACCATACCGGCATGGTAGGATGTACCGGCGGCTATTATTTTTACCCTCTCGATGTTTAGAAGTTCTTTGCTCGAAAGATTTAACCCTCCCAGGTGACCCGTGGCAAGCTCTATATCGAGCCTTCCCCTCATGGCCCGCATAATCGACTCGGGTTGTTCGTGTATCTCTTTCTCCATAAAGTGGGTGTAGCCTCCCTTCTCTATCTCTTCCAGTTCCCACTCTACATTGTCCACGGTCTTGAGTATGTTCCTCTCCAGGTGATCTGTTGTGTTGAAACTGTTGGGAGTAACCGTAACGATCTCTCCGTCTTCTATGTAGACTACCTGTTTTGTATGGGCAAGAATGGCCGGTACATCGGAGGCAAGGAACATCTCATCCTCTCCAATGCCTAGAACCAGGGGAGAGCCGTTTCTTGCACCTACGAGTTTCCCCGGTTCATCAGCATGAACACAAACTATCCCGTAAGTACCTTTAAGCAAGGCAACCGTCTTTTTAACGGCCTTCTCCAGTTCTCCGTCATAGTAACTTGCAATCAGATGGGCTATTACCTCGGAGTCGGTTTCTGTTATGAAATTGTAGCCCTCAGAGCTAAGCTTCTCCTTAAGGGTCATATAATTTTCGATTATTCCGTTATGTACTATGGCAATCTTGCCTGTCTGATCGGTGTGGGGATGGGCATTTATGTCGTTTACCTCGCCATGGGTGGCCCACCTGGTATGCCCTATGCCCCAGAATCCACGCAAATCTGGAGGGACAATTTCCCGCAAATCCTTAATCTTTCCTTTTTTCTTGATTATCGTGATCTTGCCGTCGTTTCCAACACCTATTCCTGCAGAATCATACCCACGATACTCGAGCCTCTTAAGCCCTTCCAGAAGAATGTTTGATGCCTGTTTAAGACCACAGTATCCAACTATACCACACATTTTTAATACTCCTGTAATATTTCATGCTACTGATATTAATACCACAAAAAATAGGTTTTTCAATTTTATGTGCATTAATTCTTTACACCACCTGCTACGTAATTCCATCGCTCACGTTTTCCGCCATGGATTGAAGCCTCCCCGGATCGATGAGTGTTATCCTGTTCTCCTCGATGTTTATAATTTCTTTATCTGCCAGCTCTTTTAGATACTTTGTGATAGTAGATGCTGGAAGCTCCAGATTCATGGCAATATCTCTTGAAACCTTAACAAGATCGAGGATGCCGTTCTCCATTCCCACCTCGGCAAAGGCGTAATACACATTGAGAGTTACCAGCCCCCTTTCATTCTGTTTTTTCAGATAGCTTATCTGCAGGTTTGCCTTCTGAAGCCTTCTGCAAAGCTTATCAATTATGCTTAAGGCAATCTTTACGTTTTTTTCGATCATTCTTACAAAACCTTCCCGGTTTACCGAAAGGTAGCGAACGGTGTCACTGGCCGTTGCGGTGGCGGTCCTCTTTACCCTTGTTACAATCGCCATTTCACCGAAAAAATCCCCCTTTCCAAGAACTGCCAGAGTATACTCCTTCCCGTCTATATTTTTACTGATTCGCACACTACCCTCCTGGATTATATACATCTCCTCCCCTTCTTCCCCCTCCCGGAAGATCACCTTACCTGCATCAACTACATGTCCGTATTTTTGGAAAAGCTTGTCATCTGCCATAACTTTCCTCCCAACTTTTTATTTTTGATGCTAAGGCAGGGTCAACTTAACGACTCTGCCTCACAATCTTATCTTAAATATCGACAATTTTATGCTATGCAAGGTCGAGATTTTGTTTCTTTAACCTAAATTTTTAAACGTGAAAAACAAAATCTACCTTAGCTCATGGCACATCGCAATTTACCTTTAGTTGCGATCGTAGATTGCGATATGCTACATACGGCTATTTAATTGTAAAAGGCCACAATTTTCTTGAAGCAAGAGAAGAATAACACATGTAAAGATTAATACCAAGAGAGTTTTTTATAAAAGGAGTCGCTATGAAAAAACCTTTTCCCGTTTTACCTGTAAATGCTGTTATCATGGTTTCACTCGTTGCATGTGCCTGCATTCCCATACCGGACCACCGGAAACTTGCAGCACACGATCTTAAGCCTCCTACTCTACTGGGAGTAGAACCCGTGGAGCCCGAAAAAGTTGTTCTAAGGTTTGACGAGCCTGTAGCGGTAGTGGAGGGAACTATCCTCTTGATCCCGGAGACGGCCCTTAAGGAGGTTGTACGCAGTGAAGACACCCTTGTGCTAGAGTTTTTCGATGCCCAAACACCGGGGGCAGAGTATCAACTCGAAGCTGCGGTACAGGATGATTCCGGCAATAGTATGAACTTTATTACCCGGTTTTACGGATTTAACCCCAATGTACCAGATGTTTTGATAAACGAGCTTACAACCCGCGGTTCCTCCACCCATCCCGATCTGGTAGAGCTCTTTGTTTGCTCCGAGGGGAATATGGCCGGTGTCTGTCTCTACGAAGGTACTCCAGGTGATTGGGATCACCGCTTCATGTTTCCGAGCTTACACGTTAAAAAGGGTGATTATATTCTGGTTCACTTTAAGCCCCAGGGAATCGAGGAGGAGAAGAATGAAACCGGCAACAAGATGGAATCCGGCGGATTGGATGCCTCCCCCCATGCCTACGATTTCTGGGTTAAAGGAGGTAGTGGAATCTCCGGAAACAACGGGGTAATCTCCCTTTATTCCAACCCTGCAGGCACCATTCTCGACGGAGTTCTCTACAGCAACAGAACATCCGAGTCCGATGAGAATTATCGTGGATTCGGCAGAGCATCAACACTCTTCAGGGCAGAAGAGCTTGTCTATGCTGGAGGATGGAAGATAGCCGGAGAGGAAGTTGCTCCTGAAGATGCTGTCAATCCCGATGGCTCCACTGCGACCAGATCGATATGCAGAGACAGTAACTCCACCGACACCGATTCTGCAGAAGACTGGCATATCGTGCCCACCGGCAGTTACACTTTCGGTGAGCTAAACAGCAATGAGGTCTATGAGCCCTGATTTCTCCGGACAGGGGGTTAATATATGACCCTTCTCTCACAGATGTTCCTTAAAAATTGCTTCGATTTCTTTCCGAGAGCCGGCTCCGACCTTCTGATTTACAACCTCTCCGTTTTTAAACAGGAGCATGGTCGGAATGCTTATTATACTATATCTTGATGCAAGCTCGCTTTCCTCATCCACATTGATTTTGGTAACCTTCAGTTTATCGGAATACTCACCGGCAATCTCTTCCAGTATGGGTGCCACCATCCTGCAAGGAACACACCAGTCCGCCCAGAAGTCCACCAGCACCGGTACTTCCGACTTTAATACCTCCTGCTCAAAGTTCTGCGATGTTACCACTATTTCTTTTCCCATAAAACACTCCTGTTTTAAGTTACTGGTTCTTCTTCCTCTACTTTCTATGTTTTTATATCAAGTGTCAAGGATCAGTTTATCTTCCCTCTCAAACTACTACATAGATAGTTAAGAGAAATTAGGCTGCAGGGTGCTTTGGGGTGCAGTAGGGTCGGGAAACTCACACTACTCATACATGGGCATTGAGAGGTAGACTCTGATTGACAAGTATTTGATGCCGATTTATTATGGTAGAGATGATTGAAAAGAGGGTTAAAAAGTTCGATCTTAACAGGTCTTCTTCCATCAAAGAAGACCTTGCTTACTGGCTCAGCAAGACACCCGGGGAGAGAATTGCAGCCATTGAACTCTTAAGAAGACAGTATCATGGAAGTTCAACAAGACTTCAGAGAACTGCTCGAGTTGTTCAACAAACACAGAGTTGATTACATCATTATTGGTTCCTATGCGCTCGGCTTCCATGGTGCACCAAGGTACACGGGAGATCTCGATATCCTGGTCAAACCGGACCATGCGAATGCAGAAAAAATCATGCATGCTCTTGATGAGTTCGGGTTCGGATCTGTCGATCTCACGGAGGCCGATTTTGAGAAAGAGGGTAAGGTCATCCAGCTCGGATTCCCTCCTGTGAGAATAGACATCATCACCTCGATCACCGGTTTAACCTGGGAGGAGGCTAGATCAGGCAGAGCAGAAGGCAGCTTCGGTGATCTGACTGTCTATTATTTGGGTCGGAATCAATTAATTACAAATAAAAGAGCTCTTGGGCGGAAAAAGGATCTTGCCGACCTGGAAGCAATCGGGGAAGAATAGGCTTCTGAAAGATAATCAACCCCCATTTACCAGAGTTTCTATTTTATTCTTCAAACTTGTATATATTGATTTCTGCGAAACAACCAGGCAATCTGCAATCACCTCAACCAGTGCCGACCCTACCACAAGTGCATAAACATGTGGTGCGAGGGTTTTAACCTGCAATGCGGTCCGGATACCAAATCCTGCAAGTATCTTGCTTCCCGAGGAGCTTAAAGTGGATATAAAGGATTTTACCTTCGTTAAATCTGTAGAGGCTCCGGTAATCCCGACCCTGAGAGCTGCGTAGATATATTCCCTTTCAAGCTCAAGTATCCTGGAAAGCCTGGATGGGGAGACTGTTGGAGCTACAACAGGAACTACTTCTATACC